>JAEEGG010001698.1_pt1 | contig 58459 bp, 56 predicted proteins | sample 9134161 | NCBI WGS metagenome assembly JAEEGG01 (sample SAMN16246543, study PRJNA631951) | gut metagenome | biome: gut microbiome; feature: rumen; material: CR-attached | host: Bos | place: Iran: Karaj | collected 2018-10
AGGAGCTCTCGCTGGGCAATCGCAAGAAGGTGAGCATTGTCTGTGCCATGCAGCATAAGCCGTCTCTCTTTATCTTTGACGAACCGACCAGCGGTCTGGATCCGCTGATGCAGGCGGAGTTTTTTAAGCTGATCATGGAATATAACGCGAAGGGAACGACCTGCTTTTTGTCCTCGCACGTGCTGTCGGAGATCAAAAAGTACTGCAGACATGCGGCAATCATCAGGGAAGGAAAGTTGATTCGGACGGATACGGTGGAAAATCTGACCAAGACGAATGCAAAGCACGTGCATCTCGTGAAGGACGGCGTCGAGGAGGATTTCATCTATCGCGGGAATGTAAATGAACTGATTGAAACGCTTGCGGGACATGACGTTTCCGACATTGTCATTGAGGAGCCTGAGCTTGAGGAAGTATTTATGCACTTCTATGAGGAGGCATAAAAGCGGAGCCGAGTGGAATGGGGTTTATCATCGCGAAGCGATTTTATCTGCGAAATGAAATGAGGCGACCGAAGAATATAGCGATGCTGAATTTGCAGCGAAATATTCTTCGCTGTGACGGAGCCGAATGGAATGAAGCATATCATCGCGAAGCGATTTAATTTAGAAGGGAGAATAATATGGTGGTTTTATATAGACAGGAATGGAAGTCAAATCTGAAGGGATTTTTGATTTGGTTTTGTGTGATCGTCGGCATGTGCTTTGGGTGTATTTTGATGTATTCCAGCGTGGAAAGCTCGCTGTCTGACATGGGAGACATTTTTGCAAAGATGGGGATGATGTCTAAGGCGTTTGGCATGGATCGACTCAGCGTTGCGACCATGGCCGGTTATTTCGCAACGGAAATTGCCATGCTGCATGCGCTGGGCGGCGGCATGTTTGCGGCGATACTTGGAAGTAATCTGCTTTCGAAGGAAGAGTTTGGGCATACCATTGAGTATCTGGCCGTGCTTCCGATCAGCAGAGTTTCCATGCTGGTGCAAAAGTATTTTACCATGGCAAGCATGCTGCTATGCTTTCAAGTGGTCGGAATGCTCTGCTATCTCGGCGGTTTTGCCATCATGGGAGAAAAGCTTTCATCGGAGCATCTGATCACCATGGGTGTTACGCAGCTTCTCATGATGCTGGAGATTGGAAGCATTTGCTTTGCGGTCTCCGCGTGCTCTAGAAAGAATCGCATGGGCATGGGACTTGGCGTTGCCATGATTTTCTTTGCCATGGACATTCTTTGCCGCGTCATTCCTGCCATTGAGGATCTAAAATACGTAACGCCCTTTTATTTCTGTAATGCAACGGATATTTTCACGGACGTCAAGCCCTCCGCAGTCAGCATTGTCATCGCAATTTGCGTGATTTTGGGCTCCGTAATCCTGTCCGTAACCTATTATCAGAAGAAGGATTTGCAGTAAGCTTACGAATTTGTAAGCTGTCTGTAAGAAAATAGAATGGATTTCTCTCGGAATCTGTGCTAAGATAACATCATCAAGGCAATGAGCCAAGGATTCCTGCACAAAATATCAGAAGATAAAGACGCAAGAGAGCGTGCAGGGGAAAGAGAGGAAGGACATGAAGGATTTATTACAGGCAGGCTGCGAGCTATTGGCAGACAACAAGGATTTGATCCGCAAGAATTTTGCGTGGGATTTAGAGCTGATGAGCGTTGCGGGAAGCGTCATCTTTACGGGCGCAGGCAAGGTCGCTGACATAGAGAAAATGAAGGAGTGCAAGAGCATTCTGAAGAAGCATAAGGGTATTTTCTCCGAGTTTCGAAGCAACATGGAGATTCCCGTCATTTGTAAGATGGCGCTTGCCGAGGATCCTGAGAAGTATTTGATGGACGTGACCGTGGTTTATGACAAGCTTAGCAAGGGCAAGATTTTTGGCTCTGAGCATCTGGTGATGACGGCGCTTGCCATTTGTGATGAGCAGGTGGCGGGCAGTGTTGACGCCATTGTTGAGAAGACAAAGCTATTGATGAAGAGAATGTCTTCGATTCATCCCTGGCTGACCTCGGAGGAAGACACGGCGCTGGTGGCGCTGCTTGCTCTGACAAATAAAAGCGTTGATCAGATTGTTGAGGAGACGGAGCTTTGCTATAATCTCATGAAGCAGAAATTCTCCTTCCATAACAATGCCGTGCAGTCCTTAAGCCACGTACTGGCGCTTTGCGCGGGAGAACCGCAGGAGAAATGTGCGCGGGCGAGTGCCATCTATGATGCACTGTTAGTCAAGGGAATCAAGTATGGTCTGGATTATGAGCTGGCTTCGTTAGGAGCACTGGTGAACGTGGATCTGACGCCGGAGGAGCTTGCGGACGAGATCGCGGCAGCCTCGGACTACTTAAGAACCCGTAAGGGTTTTGGCGATTGGGGCATGGGAAGTAAGGCGAGAGTCATGTTTGCGGCGCTTTTGACCGTGCAGGCCTATGCGCCCAGCAGCACTGCCATGGATACGTCCGTGCTGAGCAGTGCACTGGCTGCGGTGATCGCGGAGGAGATTTGCTTCATGATCATCATGGCATCGGTTGCGGCATCTAGCTCCAATTAATTCCGGATTGCAAAGCAAGGAAGGGTCGTCCTTACCATGGAATTTGGCAGTATCGTATTTTTGTTACGGTTTTTACCGATATTTTTCATATTGTACTATCTGGCTCCCGGGAGGACGAAGAACATCGTCCTCCTTTTGGGGAGTCTTTGCTTTTATGCCTGGGGAGAGCCGATTTGCCTGATTCCGATGGCGTTTACTGCCTGCTCGGATTTTATTCATGGTCTCTTGATTGAGAAGCATCAAGGTAAGGGGACGGCAAGAATTCTCTTGTCAAGCGCCATGTTTTTTGACCTAAGCCTTCTATTTTTCTTTGGATATGCAGACTTTTTTATCGAGACTGCCAATATTATCTTTCGGACAAGTATTGAAAAAACAGGGTATCCGCTTCCCGTTGGAATTACGGTTTATACATTGCAAACCATGTCCTACGTCATCGACGTCTATCACGGAAGACAAAAGGCAGCAAGGAATCTTTTGGAATATGCAGGCTTTGTGACAATGTTTCCACAGCTGTCCGCAGGACCAATCGTGAATTATCACGATATGGAGGAATCGCTTCGAAGTCGCAGGATGAACCTACGTCAGATCAGTATGGGCGCAAAGAGAATCTGTGTGGGCTTGGCGAAAAAGGTATTGATTGCGGACGCGGCCGGAAGACTTTGGGAGGATGTGATGACGCGGCAAAGCTCGCAAATGAGCGTTGCAATGGCGTGGCTCGGGATTATCGCCTTTGCGTTTCAAATCTATTTCTCCTTCTCCGGTTATGCAGACATGGCGATCGGACTGGGAAACTGTATGGGATTTAACCTTCCTGAGAATTTCGACCATCCTTATGTTGCAACCTCCGTCACCGACTTTTTCCGCAGATGGAACATAACGTTGGTCAAATGGATGAAAACCTATTTTTTCAAGCCTCTGGCGGGAGGGAAAAAGAGTTTGCTTTTGCAGATTTTCTGGGTTTTTGCGAGCTGGGGATTGATCGGCCTTTGGTATGGCCCTGACTGGACCTTCGTACTCTGGGGGCTTTGGCTTGCGCTGTTTTATGTCCTGGAAAAGCTCTTTTTGGGGAAGCTTTTGGAATTCCTTCCGTCGATTCTTCGGTGGGCATATGCGATGCTGGTTGTAGCGATCGGTTGGCTATTCTTTGCGCTGGACGATGTTACTGATGCATGGGCTTATCTGCAGGTGGCCTTTGGCGTAGGAGCAAGGGACCTTATAAATCGTGAGTTTCTGTTTATGGCAATGCAATATCTGCCAACGATTCTGTTGGGAACGTTTTTCTCGTTGCCCATCGCAGATGCGGCAGTGAAAAAACTAGAGCAGGGTAAGAATGGAATGAGTATCGCCTTGACGAGATTTTTAGAAAAGGTTTATCCCGGCGTGCTATTATTGATTTCGTTAGTTTATCTTGTGGGTCGCGGCTTTTAAGCGGTGAACGTGTCATGACGAAGTAAGACATTTTTGGAAGGAGGTGCCGTATGGGCGAAAAACAGAATGATTTATTTACCATTGGGATCATTGCCCTGATGTTATTGGCATTTTCCGTGACGGACGTGCTGGCCCATGCGGGACTATTGCATGGTGATTTTGAAACGGGAGCGACCGCGCCTGTCTATACTTCCAAGAGCTTGATGAATGGAACCTATTTTGAAGAGGTTGAGGCGTACGTGACGGCAGATTTTTATAACGTCACAAGATGGTCAAGGCTGGTGCAAAAAGCTGAGCTTCTCATGGGAAAGAGGGATTGGAACGACGTTCTTTTGGGAAAGAGGGATACCTTTTTTGAAAAGCATTTGACGAGGGAATATGAAGGGGCAAAGGTGCAAGAGAGCCTTGCTTATCTAAAGAACCTGACGGAGAACCATCATGCAAGGGTCATGCTCATCCCGACGGCAGATGAGATTTGGAGTAACCGTCTGCCGCTTTATGCAGATGCCTTTGACCAGAAGGCCTATCTGGATCAGGTCAGGGAGATTGTCGGAGAGGAGCATTACCTGGATTTATATGCCGTCCTTGCCGAGCATGCGAATGAGGCCATCTATTATCGGACGGACCCGCATTGGACGAGTCTGGCTGCCTATTATGCCTATTATGCCTGGTGGAAAGCCTCGGGAAAGCTGTTGCCCTATTATTATGACCTGAGGAATGCGACCGTCGTGACGGAAAGCTTTGTGGGTCCCTTGGCGAAAGCGGCAGGGCTGGAAGCAAAGGGGGAAGAGATTCTTGTCTTTGAAGAGACCGAGGGGAAGAGCGTCAGCGTAATTTATGATGATTATTATGTGGCGGATGGGTATTATCGGCCGGAGCATCTGGATTCAGACAATGCCTTGGGATACTTTTTGGGAGAGCGGTTTGGAGCGGCAACCATTCAGACGGGAAAAAAATCCAAACCGGAGCTGGTTGTTTTCGGTGACGAGAACAGTCATCTTTTGATTCCGCTTCTGGCACCACATTATTCTAAGATTTTTATCGTGCATTTGGATCAGTTTCAGGGAAATCCGAAGGCTCTTTTGGAGCGAAGAAGGGATGCAGAGGTCCTTGTAGTGCAAAGCGTGCCAAATTGGCTGGATTTATTTGAACAAAAGGAGTAAAACCAAAATTGAAAGCAGTTGTTTTTGACATGGACGGCGTTTTGTTCGATACGGAGCGGGTCTGCATGGAGAGCTGGGTTGCCGTCGCCGAGCGCCGGGGAATGCAGGGGATGCGAGAGGTGTTTCCCCTGTGCATCGGAAGAAATTATACGGATGATGAGCTGATCATCAAGGAGCATTACGGAGCTGATTTTGATTATCCTGAGTTTCGAAAGGAGACCTCGGAGGAATTTTGGAGGGAGATCGAAGAGCAGGGACTTCCTCAGAAAAAGGGAGTGAAGGAGCTCTTGGAATATCTCAAATCGGATGGCTGGAGGATTGGCCTGGCTTCCTCAACAAAACGCGCCTCCATTCTAAAGAATCTGGAGATGGCTGGAATCACGGAGTATTTCACCTTTGTGATCGGAGGGGAAGAAATTGAGCATTCCAAGCCAGAGCCGGAGATTTATCTGAAGGCCTGCGCGGGGCTTGGAGCTTCGCCTGAGGAGACCTATGCCATCGAGGATTCCTATAATGGCATTCGTTCTGCAAGCAGGGCGAGCATGAAACCGATTATGGTGCCGGACATGCTGCCGCCAACGCCGGAGATGGAAGAGAAAAGCCTCGTGATCCTACAGGATTTGCTAGAGGTTCGCACGTGGTTAGAAGGAAGAAAGGAATAAGACATTGGCAAATTTAGGAATTCCCCAGAATACCATTGAGATTCTGCAAAAGTATAAGTTTAATTTTCAAAAAAAATATGGTCAGAATTTCCTGATTGACGTCTCCGTTTTGGAAAGGATTATTGGAGCGGCAAGGATCACGAAGGAGGACTGTGTCCTGGAAATTGGCCCGGGCATCGGGACAATGACACAGTACCTTGCGGAAGCGGCAGGGCAGGTGGTGGCCGTGGAGATTGACAAGGCGCTGATTCCCATTTTGGAAGAGACGCTTGCGCCCTATTCCAATGTTACCGTGATCAATGCGGACGTGCTGAAGCTGGACGTAAAGCAGATTGCCGAGGAGAAAAATGGCGGGAAGCCCATTAAGGTCGTGGCAAACCTGCCCTATTATATTACGACGCCGATTATCATGAGTCTTTTTGAGAGTGGCATCCCCTTGGACAGCATTACCATCATGGTGCAAAAGGAGGTCGCAGAGCGCATGCAGGTCGGTCCGGGAACCAAGGATTATGGGGCTCTTTCCCTGGCCGTACAGTATTATGCCAAGCCTGAGATTGTTGCAAACGTACCGCCCAACTGCTTTATTCCAAGGCCGACGGTGGGGAGCGCCGTGATTCGGCTGACAAGGCATCAGGTGTCTCCCGTGGACGTAAAGGATGATCATCATATGTTTGCACTGATTCGTGCCTCCTTTAACCAGCGCCGAAAAACCTTGGCGAACGGATTGTCGAATGCGCCGGAGCTTCATCTCTCAAGAGAGCAGGTAACGGCAGCGGTGGAACGGATGGGGTTATCCCCTACGGTACGCGGGGAGACACTCACCTTAGAGCAATTTGCAGAGCTATCCAACATACTTTTAGAAAAAGGCTGATTTTGTGAAAAATCAGCTTTTTTTTGTTGTTTAACTTTTGACATGCAAGGGCTACTATGGTAAACTGTTATTAACTGTGAGATGAAATACCGAAAGGGAGCGAAATACAGTGGACAAATATGAATATAAGCATCTGGTAGAACAGATTCAGAGCCTGATTGATCAGGGAAAATATGCAGACGCAGTAGCCATTGCAGATAGGATTGATTGGAGAAGAGTTCGCAGCGTGATGACCCTTGGCATCATCAGCGACTTATATAAAATTAACGGCAGATACGAGGACGCGCGGGACATTTTGCTTCTCGCGTATGACAGAAAACCGCAGAGTCGTCAGATATGTTATTCCCTCTGCGAATTATACATTAAAACGGGAGAACCCGTGGAAGCGGCGGAGTTTTACAAGGAATTTGAAAAGCTGGCTCCCAAGGATCCCGGACGCTATGTTTTGAAGTACAAGCTTTATGCCGCTTATGACGTAAGCCTTGATGAGAAGATCGAGGTTTTGGAGAAGCTCAAGGAAGAAGAGTATCAGGAAAAGTGGATGTACGAGCTTGCAAGCCTGTACCACAAAAGAGGTCTTGGAACCAAGTGCGTAGAGGTTTGTGATGAACTGATTTTATGGTTTGGCACGGGAAAATACGTCAACATGGCCATGGAGCTGAAAATGCTGCATGAGCCCCTGACTCCCAGCCAACAGCAAAAATATGACCACCGTTTTGATCCGGAACCTCAAACGCAGAACATGCGCGAGGTGACCTACGCGCCTAAGGAGCCTGCTGAGCCTCCCGTACCAAACGCGCAGGAAGCTCAGGAGGCACGTCATGAGGAGGTGCCTCAGACGACGATGGTTTGGAATGCGGGTGAGGTGGCGCAGGAGACCGCTGATCAGATGGGGGCAACCCGTGTATTTGACGTGGACGAGGTACGCAGGCATCTTCAGAACCAGAACGCCGCGGATGACATGGACATTCAGGTCAAGACCGTTGACGTTGGACAGTACAACACCATGAATTTACAGGAGGAGCTTGCAAAGGGCCTAAAAGAGCTTTTGGAAAATGACTCACAGCAGGCACCTGAAACGGAAAAGAAGGACGGCAATTTAGATCCCATCACGCGTGTGCTTGTATCGCCCATGCTGGATTCCGATGCTGACTCGGGTCCTTTGGACATGCCCATCATGGAAAGCATGGCGGAAGAAGAGGAATTGGAATCGACAGAGGCTGTGAAAGCGCCAAAGACAGTAGACGCGACAAATGCCATGGAGTCATATGGAACCGCGGAGCAGATGGAGGGAGCCAAAGAGCCGGAAGACGTACTGGCATCCGTGGGATTAAAACAGGAGCAGGGGAATGCTTCGGAGAGATTCCATGAGCCCTCCGGAGAAATGTATCAGGATGAAAATGGCTATTTCCATGAGGCTTCCGAGCCGGTAAGCAAGAAGGAAAACGTCTCCGCGCTGGAAAAAGAGGCGATGAAGGCGCAGCCTCCGGAACCCATGGCAAAGGTTTTGACGCAGGAGTCCGATGGGCAGCTTAGGCTGGTGATGCCTGAGAGTAAAAAGCTGGAAAAGCAGATCACGGGTCAGCTTAGCATTGAAGACATTCGTGCCGAGTGGGAGCGGATGAAGAAGGAGAGTCAGGAAAAGCAGGAGGAGGAAACACGCCAGCAGGTGCTTCGTCAGACGGGCCGCATGTTTACGGAATTCGAGGAAGCGCTGCGTGATAATATCCTAAAGCAGATGGAGAGCACCATTGATCCTGCATCATTTGCGGCAGAGCCGACTCCAGAGGAGCTTATGGCTGAGGAGGATGCTTCCAAGAAGCTTCCTGAGGAGAATGCTTCCGAGACGCTTTCTGAGGCAGATACCGCAAAGACGGATGTTGAGGAGGCGCCGAAGACGATTTCTGAGGATGTCGCACCAGCAGATGATGCCGAAAAAGCAGAGGCAAACATGGAGTTTGAATCTCTGGGCTTTGGGGAGGTCGATTGGGAGCCTGCGGAAAACGTCAAGGCAGAAAATGCAGAGACAGAAAATACAGAGGCAGAAAAGGCAGAAGCAGAAAAGGCTGAGGCAGAAAAGACTGAGGCAGAAAAGGCAGAGGCAGAAAAGGCTGAGGTAGAGAATTCAGAGGAAGAAAAGGCTGAGACAGAAGAAGCGCAAGGTCCTAAGATGACAGAAGAAGCCAAGGAAGAAGAGAGCGAGGAGATCGGGGACTTTGATGCGATAGCGATAGAAGATATCGAGAGGAACGAAGCTGAGATTAGCGAAGCCGTGATTAGCGAGGCTGAGGAAGAGGCGCCTGAGGAAGAAAAGGTGCAAGACCCTGAGAATGCGGAAGGTGCTAAGGCAAAGGAGACCGAGGAAGAAAATGCTGAAAACGCCGAGGCAGCGAAGACTTATGGCGCGGCAACGGATGACGGAGACATGGAGTTTTCGTCTGATTGGGACATGGAGGGCATGGAGGAAGATGCATTCCATGAATTCCGCGAGATGATGGCAACCAAGGATGCCGCGGAGGATCAGAATACCTTCGTTTCAGAAAGAAAATCTATTTTTGAGTCTGCCCGCGCAGGGATCAAACCCATTGAAGAGGATGCGCAGGGAGATGATTTCTCTTGGAGCGACGAAGCTTTGGAGGATCCAGAGGAAAAGATCGAATCTTCTCCATGGTTCTCAAATAGGGAAACAAAAACCTCTGACGGAGCGATTAGCTTTGATAACCTTCCCGTAGAAGAAGACGAGCATGATGAGGCGGATGCGGAAGAGGCGATCGCGGAGGATCAGAAGGATGGACAGTCGCAGGTACGCGAGCTGACGAAGGAGGAAGAGGAGCTGTATGAAAATCTTCTTCAGACGGATTCAGACCGCGAACAGCTTGTCAGGGCGCTTGACAATATCAGCATGGCGGCTTACACCGGAAATGTCATCATCACGGGAGATGCCGGCATGAATACGCTCGAGCTTGCCAAGAAGCTGATCTTTGAGGTAAAGCAGAGCGACAGCAACTTCTCCGGCAAGGTTGCAAAGATTCCCGGAAAGGCCTTGAACAACAAGGATTTGACGAAGCTTTTGGATGACCTGAAAAACGGGGCATTGATCGTGGAGAAGGCTTCTGACCTTACCGATCAGTCCATCGCTGACTTGCATAAGAATCTGCAGAGAGAGAACTTTGGACTGATTGTCGTGCTTCTTGATACCAAAAAGGCCATGAAGAAGTTCCTGAAGGCGCATGACGAGCTTGTTCCCGCGTTTAACGCAAGGGTGGACATGCAGCCCCTGAGCAATGATGCGTTGGCGAGATATGCCTGCCAGTATGCAAAGGAGAAGGAATATTCCATAGACAATCTGGGAATGCTTGCACTCCACATGAAGATTGATGAAATGCAAACGGCAGATCATGCCGTGACGACAAATGACATCGAAGAGATCATAGATGATGCCATTTATAGCGCTTCGAGGAAGACCTTTGGTCATTTCCTGGACATTCTATTAGGCAAGAGATATGATGACGAGGACATGATCATCATTACGGAGAAGGATTTTAAATAAAGGCATTAGAGCATAAGAGCTTTCAAAAATATAGGGTAGGAGGATTGAGCATTGGCAGGGTCTAGAGCGAAGGTGTTTATATCTAAGACAGACCAATATTTGTTTGGTCAGGGAACGCATTACGATATCTATAAAAAGCTGGGTGCTCACTTATCGGAGGAAAACGGGGAGCAGGGTACGTACTTTGCCGTATGGGCACCGAATGCCGCTGCGGTTCACGTCATTGGTTCCTGGAGTGGATGGAATCAGACGATGCACGAAATGACAAAGCTGGGAGACATTGGCATCTGGGGGCTGTTTATTCCAGGCGTCGGTGAAGGCAGCATGTATAAATATTTGATCACCACAAAGGACGGGAGAAAGCTTTATAAGGCAGATCCTTATGCAAATTTTGCACAGAAGCGCCCTGAGACGGCATCCATCGTAACAAATCTGGAAGGCTTCGCCTGGAAGGATCAAAAATGGATGGAGAAGCGGGACAGTGAGGACTTTGAGAAGCGTCCCATGGCGATCTATGAGTGCCACATAGGCTCCTTCATGAAGCATCCCGACGGCACGGAGGACGGATTTTATAATTACAGACAGTTTGCCGAGCGCCTGGTGGAATATCTGAAGGAAATGAAGTATACGCACGTGGAGCTGATGGGGATTGCAGAGCATCCCTTTGATGGTTCCTGGGGATATCAGGTAACGGGCTACTATGCACCGACCTCCCGCTATGGCACGCCAAAGGATTTTATGTATCTGGTGAACGAGCTGCATAAAATTGGCGTTGGCGTGATCCTGGATTGGGTTCCTGCACATTTTGCAACGGATGCCCATGGCCTTGGTCAGTTCGATGGAACCTGTATTTATGAGCATCCCGATCCACGCCGCGGCGAGCATCCCGACTGGGGGACGAAGATTTTTAACTATGGAAAGCCTGAGGTCAAAAACTTCTTGATCGCGAACGTACTCTTTTGGCTTCGCGAATTTCACGTGGATGGCATCCGCGTGGATGCCGTTGCTTCCATGCTGTATCTTGACTATGGCAAGAAGGATGGTCAGTGGCTGCCCAATGAGTATGGCGGAAATGAAAATCTTGATGCCATCGAGTTTTTCCGTCACATGAATTCCGTGGTACGTGGCACCTATCCCGGGTTCCCCACCATCGCTGAGGAATCTACCGCATGGCCAAAGGTGACGGGAGACATCGGCACGGACAGTCTTGGTTTCTCGCTAAAATGGAACATGGGTTGGATGCATGACTTCTGCGAATACATGAAGCTGGATCCTTTGTTCCGCAAGGGAAATCATTATGCGATGACCTTTGCGATGACCTATAACAGCAGTGAAAGGTACATTTTGCCTCTGTCCCATGACGAGGTAGTGCACTTAAAGTGTTCCATGGTAAATAAGATGCCTGGCTATGCGATTGATAAGTATGCGAACCTGCGCACGGGCTATACCTATATGTTCGGACATTGCGGAAAGAAGCTTTTGTTCATGGGTCAGGATTTTGGACAGGAACGGGAGTGGAGCGAGGCAAGGGAGCTGGATTGGTTCCTTCTGGGAGAGAAAAACAACCAAGGAATGAAGGAATATGTCAAGGAGCTCTTAAAGATGTACCGCAAGTATCCTGCGCTGTATGAGTTTGATAACAGCTGGGATGGCTTTGAGTGGATGAATGCGGACGACAAGGAAAACAGCGTTTATTCCTTTGTCAGAAGATGCTCCACGGGGAAGAACAGCCTTCTGTTTGTGCTGAACATGACGCCCATAAAGCGTGAAAAATATCGCGTTCCCGTACCTGCAAAGAAGAAGTACAAGCTTCTTTTGAACAGTGATGATGAGCGGTTTGGCGGCTTTGGAAATATCGTACCTGCGGAGATTATGGCACGGACCTTCCCCTATCATTATCAGGATCAGTCCATTACCGTAGATTTGCCGCCCTATGCGGCCTTGGTTTTTGTCTTTTAGCAAATCCAAAGACTACAGGGCTTTGTCACTGGAAAACAGATGTCATAATAAGTGAAAATTGATCGGCAGAGGGTGTTTCTTCTGCCGATTTTTTTGCGTAAAGCTTGCGAGAGGTTTTGTACTAAATTTCTTTTTGCGGGCATAGGATGTTCCATAACCACTGAAGGCAGGGAGGACATGGCATGGATCAAAAATTTTTGCTTGTCATGATCATGATTGGAGGGCTGCTTTTGCTGCTCGCTGTCGCCGTGAGGGGAGAAATGGAATGCTTAGTCAGCTTTCTCATGCGGGGGCTGCTCGGTGCCATGGGAATTCATCTGATGAATTTTTTTCTGGCATCTCAGGGCATTTTTCTGGGCGTCGGCATCAATTTTTTAACCTTTTTGACAACCGGATTTCTAGGAATTCCAGGCTTTCTCGGGCTTTATGCGCTTGGATTTTATAAGCTGCTGTAAATAATTCACAAAATCAAATTATTTTCAAAAACCCTATTGCATTTTCTTTTTTTCCTGTTTATAATCCGTCTTACAAAGATTCTTGATCTCGAGACTTCAAGATTTCTCGGAACCCTGAAAGGGGCTCCTCAAGTGGAACCAATTCGTTCCAATTTTTCAGTAGTCGTTTTGCATGAGGTATTGTTATGGTGGGAGAAGTGTTTTTTGCGCTGGTGCTTTGCATCTTTTTATGCATTGCCTGCTATTATGATTATTGTTTTTGCAGGATCCCCAATTGGGTAACCGTGATACTGCTGGCCATAGGTCTTGGGAGGGTGTTTCTGATGGAGGGAGCACTTTCTGAAATCCCGTATTTGCTTTGGGGGAGCATGGTTGTGCTGTTTTTGTATCCACTTTTTCGGATCAATGCCATTGGCGGTGGCGACGTCAAGCTCATAGCCGTCTGCCTTATGTTTTTCCCTGAAGAAAAAATTCTTTCCTTTCTCTTTTTCTCGCTGCTGATCGCAGCACTGTTCTCCTTGGTTCGCTTTGCACGAAGGTCCGACCTTAAGGAACGCTTTACGTATCTGCTTTCGTACGTGAAGGAGGTCGCAGGCAGTGGGGAATGGAAGCTGTATTTTAACAATTTGCAGGAAAAACGAGATGCCGGGATTTGTATGGCAGGGCCAATTTTATTAAGCGCTTTATGCTATTGGGGAGGTTTCTATTGAAGGGTTCAGAAGAGGTTATTATGGCGTTGTGCGACGGGGATGAGGAATATGCAGGTCTATTGTCGGAATTCATGCAAAGGCAGGAGCATTTGCCTTGGAGTGTCCATACCTATACGGACGTTGGAAGACTTTTGGCGCAGGAAAAGGAGGTGGACATGCTCGTGGTAGCGGAAGGCAGTTATCAGGAGGAGCTAAAGGGACTGCCTGCAAAGCGTATGATTGTGTTAAACGAAAGTGGAATTGTGAGAGATAAAAATCTTCGCTATGTCAACAAATTTCAACGGGCTGACCATGTCCTTCGGGAACTGATTGCCGTCTATCTGGAAATCTGTACGCAGGTGCTTCCAAGGCTGGGCATGGAGGGCAAAACAAAATTTATCGGGTTCTTTTCTCCCGTACGAAGGTGCATGCAGACGCCGTTTGCGATCACCATGTCAAAGCTTTTGTCGAGAGATTATAAAACCTTATATCTCAATTTTGAATATTTTGCAGCGGATCAGGAGCTATTGGCAGATGCACAAACGAGGGATTTGGCTGACCTTTTATATTTCCTTGGAGCAGAGAACGACAAGTTTGCCTTAAGGCTACAGAGCATGGTGGGAAAGCTTGGCCTATTGGATTATATACCGCCCATGAAATCAGGACAGAACCTGCTTGGCATTACGCCAAAGGAATGGCTTACCTTTTTGCAAAGGCTACAGGAGCTGGGAGAATATGAATTTATTGTCATGGATCTGTCGGAGTGCATGCAGGGACTCTTTGACGTACTGCGAGCTTGCTACAGAGTCTATACCATTACCATGGAGGATCGCGCGGCAAGCGGAAAGCTGACGCAGTATGAAAAATTGCTAGAGCAGTATTCCTTTGATGACGTCCTCCAGAAAACGCTTCGGTGCAGGCTGCCAAAGATACGCCATCTTCCGGCAGAGCTAGAGTACTATGACCGAGGTGAATTGGCGGACTACGTGGAGGAGCAAATACGGGAATTGCTGCAGAAGGACTCATAAAGAAATGGGGATAGAGGGATGGGGATAAAGAGATCGAGATAGAGAGAGGGTAGCTTATGGTGGATATCCAAAGGATCAAGCAAGAAATGCGGGATCATGTCAGAGAAAAAATGGATTATGGAAGGGACTATGCGGATGAGGAAGTGGAGGAGCTGATTGATGAGGAGCTGCTGGAAAGTCCCGATACCTGTCGCCTTACGGTGGAGCAAAGGCTGCGGCTGAAAAAGGAGTTGTTTGATTCCATGCGACGATTGGACGTACTGCAGTTTTTTGTGGAGGATCCAACCGTGACGGAAATCATGATCAACGGCAGGGATCATATTTTTGTGGAGCGAAACGGGCGGTTGACAAGATTAGACCTGTCCTTTGACTCAAAGGAGAGATTGTCTGACGTAATCCAACAAATTGTGGCAGGCTGCAATCGAGTCGTGAATGAAGCCTCTCCAATCGTGGATGCCAGGCTGCCGGATGGCGCAAGGGTGAATGTCGTGATGGACCCCGTGGCCATCAACGGCCCGATTGTGACGATTCGGCGTTTTCCGAAAAAACCGATCACGATGGAGCAGCTCATGGCCTTTGGATCCATCACGAAGGAGGCAGCAGAATTCCTAGAACGGCTCGTGAAGGCGCACTATAACATTTTTATTAGCGGAGGCACGGGAAGTGGAAAAACGACCTTCCTAAACGCACTCTCAGCCTTCGCACAACGGGATGAAAGGATTATTACGATCGAGGACTCGGCAGAGCTTCAGCTTCTGGGTGTCGACAATTTAGTGCGATTGGAAACCAGAAACGGGAACACCTCCGGGTGTCGTGAAATCACAATTCGCGAGCTGATCCGTACGTCACTTCGCATGAGGCCTGATCGGATCATTGTCGGAGAGGTCAGGGGCGCGGAGGCGATGGACATGCTGCAATGCTTGAATACGGGGCATGACGGCAGTATGTCTACAGGACACGCGAACAGTGCAAGGGACATGCTTTCCCGCTTGGAGAATATGGTTCTGATGGGAATGGAGCTTCCGCTGGCGGCAATTCGCCAACAGATCGCCTCAGGAATTGATTTGATAGTTCACCTTGGGAGACTTCGCGATAAGTCGAGAAAGGTATTGGAAATTGCGGAGGTCCTGGGATATCAGGACGGAGAGGTGCAACTGGCAACGCTATTTGCGTTCGAGGAAATGGGGCAGGAGGAAGATGGCAAGGTCCTTGGAAAATTGGTGCGTAAGGGAGAACTGATGCATGAAGACAAGCTTAAAACTGCGGGACTATCACCAATATGAATTCTCGAAAAGAGAATGGATCGTGGTTTTAACACAGGCTGTTGGAATTCTCTTGTTTTTCTCTTGGTTTTTCTACCGCTCTCTTTTAGCCGTGCTGCCCTTGGCACCGCTGGGATGGCTATGGGTGCGCTACGTAAAAAAGCAAAAAGGGGAGAAGCGAAGACAGGAGCTGACGGAGCAGTTCAAGGAATGTATTTTGTCGGTCTCTGCATCCCTGCAGGCAGGATATGCCGTGGAAAATGCTTTTTTGGAAAGCCGTGAGGACATGCGAAGCTTATATGGCGAAGATTCCATGATTTATGAAGAACTGGAGATCCTTCGGCGGGGACTAGTCATCAACGTCGCATTGGAGGAGCTGCTGCTGGATTTCGGAGTCAGGAGCGGATGTGAGGAGATACTGCAGTTTGGTCAGATGTTTTCCATTGCGAAGCGTGGCGGCGGAAGTCTTTCAGAGATGATTCGCGCCAGTGCTAATTTGATCAGCCAACGAATCGAGGCCAGACAGGAGGTACAAACCATGCTGGCAGGACGCAGGATGGAACAGAATGTCATGCGTCTTATGCCCTTTGGCATTACAACCTATATCTCCATGACCTATTCCGGATATTTTGAGCCCCTATATCATGAACTTTCGGGGGTGGGAATCATGACATTATGCCTGGTGCTTTACCTTTTGGCGCTTCTTTTGGGTGAGAAGATTTTTCAAAATATCTGGAGACAGATGGAGGGGCAGGAAAGAAAAGAAAAGCTGGCAGCAATGGCGCAAACGGGGATCCTTGGGAAGATGGCAGCGGTTGGAAGAAGGGCATACTCTTTCCTGAGGGCACACCGCCTATGCCCTTATGGAGGGGAGAAGCTTCGGAAGCATTTGGAGATCCTATATCCTGAGGAAAACCGCGAGGAGCTTTTGGAGAAATATTATGGCGGGAAAATGGGATTATCGTTCCTGATCTTGCTGCTGGGATTTTTTTTCTCCCTCTGTCTCTTGCTGAAGGGGGGAAGCGAAGGGCAGGAGCAGTTACCGCTGACAATTTTAGGGATGAGCGTGGCGTCATCCGTGGGCGTATTCTTTTTGATGGATAAGGATCTGGAGGATCAGGTGAAAAAAAGGCGGGAGCGGTTGCGGCTTGGATATCCTGACCTGGTACACGAACTTGCATTATATCTTGTATCGGGGATGACCATTCGGGCTGCCTTTGGGAGATTGGGAAAGTCGAACGAATTGGCTGCCTATGCTTTCCGCGAGATGCAGGCTGGGGTTTCGGAGCAAACTGCTTATGAACATTTTGGAAAGCGGGCTGGTCCAAGAGAGTACGTAAAGCTTAGCACGCTGCTGTGTCAGAATTTGAAGAAGGGAAGCAGCACGCTTCTCTCTAGGCTTGAGGAGGAAGCCATCATGGCGGCAGATGGGAGAATCCAAAGTGGAAAACGCTTAGGCGAGGAGGCCGAAACCAAGCTTTTGATTCCCATGGTCATGCTCCTTTCCATGGTCATGCTGCTGATCATGATTCCGGCATTTTCCATGATGGGAGCGTAGCATATGACAACCCAAAGAGCGGGGGGTAATGAGAAAAAGGATCGTAACGAGAAAAGGATCGCAACGAGAAAAGAGTTGTAATGAGAAAAGGGTTGCAAAGAGAGAGAATTACAAAAAGATAAGTCGGGAAGAAATAGGAAAGAAGCGAACGGTCATAAGAAACAACGGTCCATGAATGGACGGAAAGAGAGGATAAGGCTATGTTGAGAAACTGGAAGGATCTTTTGAGGGATGAGGAAGGAATGGGGACTGTCGAGATCATCCTTATCATCGTGGTGCTCGTGGGACTGGTTTTGATATTCAAAGAGCAAATTACAAAGATTGTAAATTCCATCTTCAGCAAGATTACAAAGCAAACAGACAAGGTATGATGACACGGGAAAAAAAGGTGCCGGCATTTTTGACGGTTTATCTTGCGCTGACGCTCGGCGTGATGACGTCACTATTTTTCGTGCTGATGGAGGGGGCACGGTTAAATACCATACAGCTCGAAGCGGCCTGTATTTCGGATGCATGCATGGACAGCGTGATGGCGGAATACCATCGGGAGCTGTTTCGCAGGTATAATCTGCTGGCCATTGATTTTTCCTACGGAACAAAGACGGCCAGCAGGAGAAACCTGGAAGGACGATTAGCCTGGTATCTTGACCTGAATATGGATCATCCCATGAGGGATGCCGGGACTACGCTGCTGAAATCCAGGGCGCGTGATCTTTTGGGCATGCAGCTGGAAAGCGCTGATCTGACGGGATACTCCCTGCTGACGGATGAAAATGGCAGCGTGTTTCGAAGGAAGGCCGTGGAGGCGATCAAGGATGATTATGGCGTGATTGCCGTACAGGAAGCGCTGGAATGGGTGAAGACCGTCAAGGAGTATCATCTGGATACAAGGGACGTGGAGGAGGAAAAGCGGGTCGTGGATGAGCAGATTGCCGCATGGCAGGGCAAGGAGGTCTCGCAGGATGGAAAAGAAAATGCGATTTTGGAATTCGACAATCCGACCGTTGTTATGGAGAATCACAGAAAGACGGGGATTCTTTGGCAGACAATGGGAAACAAGCCTCTTTCTGGGAAAAGGCTCAGTACGTCAGATTTGATTTATCAAAGAATCAAAGGAGGTAAGCAGAACCTGGGGAATCTTCCGCTGAGTGACCAAAATACGGTGGAGGATGCAGCAGAGAAGGTCTTGTTCGTGGAATGGCTTAGGGCTTATCTGGGGTGCTATGGGGCGCCGAAGGAGGGCAGCGCCCTGGAATATGAGCTCGAATATGTTCTCTCCGGTGAGGAATCGGACGCATGGAATTTGCGCAACGTGCTGTATCGTCTTTTGGCACTTCGCGAAGCTTCCAACGCAACCTATTTGTTTTCCGATGAGACGAAGCGGGAGGAGGCTGATTTGGTGGCACTGGCGCTCAGCACTATTTTGGGAGTTCCGGAGCTGGAGGAACTGTTTAGCACCACAATTCTCCTGGGATGGGCTTATGCGGAGAGCATTTATGACCTGAGCATTCTGATGGATGACGGAAGGGTTCCTCTGATGAAAACAAAAGAGACCTGGCACTATGGCTTAAGCTCCTTTTTGGAGGATCTCTGGAGCATGGGAGATGCGTCAAAGGCAAAGGAAGGCTTGTCCTATCAGGACTATCTTAGAATTTTGCTTCTATTGGAGGATGAGACGGAGATGACCTGTAGGGCCATGGACGTTGTTGAGAGTGACGTTCGGCTGACGATGGGAAATCAAGCCTTTCGGCTGGACGGTGCTTGCACGCAAATCAAAACGAGAATTGTCATCACTAGTAAGTATGGGTATCGCACGGAGCTTTGGGAGGAAAAACAATACTAATCAAGCGCCCGCACGTGGCCGGGCAAGGTGATTTTATGAAAAAAGGAGGGGCGCGGCGATGTTCTCTCTGTGGAACCAGCATCCTACACAAAAAAATCAAGAAAAGGAAAATATATTTCAAGCACCTTCTTTGAATCCTACGAAAACCCCATCCAGACCTGTCCTAGGTCTGACTTTCAAAAAGCACGCCTTGTTTGCTAAACAAGAGCTTCATTCCATGGAGGGAGCATCGCCGCGCACCTTCTTTTCAAAGCGATGGAGGGCTTCCCTGACGGTGGAGGCTTCGTTGGTACTTCCGCTGTTTCTTCTATTTTTTCTGACGCTTGGCAGCGGCATGGAAATGCTGCGCCTTCATGGAAGGATGGAAGTAGCCTTTTGGAGGATTGGAAGGGAGACCTGCCTTTACGGAACGGTTCTGAGGGAATTTCGCCAGCAGGGGACGAAGCTGAGTGGACAGGCTGGCAGCCAGATGCAACAGTCCTTGGCGACGGTCGGAAACCTGACCTTCTCCTATGGCTATGTCAAGGGGAGGGTGGAGGAGGCTCTGGGCAAGGAATACTTAGAGTCGGCACCAATTGGAAAAGAGGGGCTTTTCTATCTGGGAGGAACCATCATCAATCAGGACGATCTGGTGGGATTTCAGGTATCGTATCCCGTAGAGCCCAGATGGTCGTTTCCGGGATTTCGAAGCTTCTGGATGGAAAACCATTATTATGGGAGAGTGTGGACTGGCTTTGAACTCCCTGAGACGGACCGGGGATTATACTATCTGACGGAGAACGCTGAGGTGTATCACCTGGACTTAAATTGCAGTCACTTAAAGCTAAGCCCTGAGGCTGTTTCTAAAGAAGTACTTTCTTCGGCGAGGAATGCCAAGGGGAGTTTTTATCGGGCATGCAGCATTTGCAAGCAGGAAACCATTCCGGCGCAGGTATGGATTTCGCCGGAGGGAGCATGCTTTCATTATCGCAGGGATTGCTCGGGATTAAAAAGGACGATTCGGACGGTGACCTGGAAGGAAGCGAAGGACTATCGGCCTTGTTCGAGATGCGGAAAATAGGAGGGGAGAACGATGCTGATTTCTGTGGGAACCATGATTTATCTGGCTGCGTTGGCTATTTTGGATGCAAGAAGACGTGAGATTTCGACAATTGTGCTTGGAATGGGCTCATTTGCTGCCATTTTGACGGCAGGATGGCTTTTGCTGCGCGGCAGTACTTCCTGGGAAATGCTGTTATTTGGAACCGTGCCAGGGTTGCTTTTGCTGGCCTTGGCTGGCATGACGGGAGGAGCAGGTGTTGGAGACGGCATTGTGTTGCTCCAGTTGAATTTCCTGTTACTGTTAGACCGCGTGGTGATCGCATTTGGGATAAGCATGCTCATCATGGGGGCATTCTCAGCCGTGATTCTGCTGGCAAAGCTTGGGAAGAAGGATTTAAGACTTCCTTATCTGCCGTTTTTGTGGCTGGGATGCCTTGTCGCATTTTGCATCTGTTGAGGAGAAGGGACGTGAAGACAATGAGAAAAAAGAAAAGATGGGGATTGAGCGCCTATTTTACGGTGGAGGCCTCGCTAGTTTTGCCAATTGTTCTGGGAAGCATTATTTTTGTGATCTGTTTTTTGCTTTTTTGGTATAACAGGTGCTTGATGGAGCAGAATACGGCCATCTTGACCGTTGGTGTCGCGCAGATGGGGGATACCTCTCGAGAAAAGAGGCAGAATCAGTTAATACAATGGCAAACGAGTTATGTGAAAAACAAGCATTATGCGTGGGAACTAAGCAGCATCCATCTGACTGTTCGGCCTGGAAGCCTTCAGGTAGGCAGGAGTGGGCAACTACTCATTGGAGACCGGATATGGAGCACAGAGACTGCGTGCGAAGCCACGATCCTAAATCCTGCTGCTTTTTTGCGACTTTGCAGGAAAATCACTTTGAATTTGGAGGAAAAGAAATGAACGTGGAATATGTCAGGAATCTACACAGCAATTATGTAAGGCTTGGGCTTCCCGAGAAGCCAGAAGAAAAGAAATACCAGTATTGTATCGTTACCCGAGGCGGCATTAAGGGTCTGCTCCCCTGTAGTCTTAGGTATTTGGACGGAGGAGCTTTTTTATACTATGACATTACGTCAAAGCAGAATCTGGTACAGCTTCATCAAAAGGGAAACATTTCGCGGGAATGGCTCTTGGATTTTATATATAGTCTGCAGAAATTACAGCGTGAGCTAGAGCGCTTTTTGCTGAGGGAGGAGAATGTCATTTGGCAGCCGCAACATATTTTCGAGGACTTGGAGGAGCCTGTTTTTTCTTTTCTGTATGTGCCTTATTATGAGGGGAAGAATGATTTTCTGCAGCTATTGGCTTTTCTGGTAGAGAAAATTGATTATGATGATTCCGAATTGGTGGAATGCGTTTATAAGATGTATGAGCAGGTAGAGCGAAACGGTGAGTCCTATCTTCAGGAGCAAATCTTTAAGGACATAAAGGTGCTGGAGCAGAAAAAGGAGAAAAAGGAACAGGCCTTGCAGCCTGAAAGCCGTAGGCTTGAGGTCTCGGATCCCTGGGAAAACGTAGTGCGGGAACAGGGAAATGCCCAGGCTGAGACGGTAGAAAGCATAAAGCCTTCCGAAAAAACGCAGGAGCAGGAGACGGCAGTGCCCAGAAGAATCTTTGGCCTGTTCGATTCGAAAAAGAACAAGAAGAGTAAGGAGCAGGAAAAGCGGGAGGAGTATCAGGAGAGCATGCAGCGCTTGATCAATGGTTATGCAGTGGCGGAGGAGACTACCTATGAGGAAGAGTATGGCAGAACGACCTTTCTCTCCCAAAAGCCGGAGAAGAAAGAGAGCATTCGCAGGCTGTATTATGCGGACGGACGCAAGGCATCGGAGCTTGGAACGGGAAATTTGCTGATCGGGAAGTATAAAGAAAAGGTTGATCTGTATCTTTCGGATGAATCCGTATCCAGAATGCACGCGCGTCTGCTTCATGACGCTGAGGATTATTATCTGGAGGATGAGAATTCGACCAATGGAACCTATTGCAATAAAACAAGATTGCAGCCCTACGAAAAGACGAAACTAGAGCCTGGAGACGAAATTCAGATTGGCAACGTCACGCTCTATTTTCGATGAATTTTTGTCAGAAAGGCTATTTTACTTTACATTTTGCCTTGGTATCGTTTATAATGGCATTTGGGTTTCGAAGAACGAAAAAGAGATGCAAGGATAAAGGAGGATAAGGCAAATGTTAGAGTTTCGCTATGACACGCAGCTACTGATCGAGGGAACAGGTCTGGACGAGGATGAGATTACGGATTATATCACGGAGCATTTTCAGGGTGACTGCCTTTTGGCCGTAGGAGATGATGAGCTGATCAAGATTCATTTTCATACCAATGAGCCTTGGAAGATTTTGGAGTATGGAAGAAGCCTTGGGGAGATCTATGACATTGTCGTGGAGGACATGGATCGTCAGGCAAGGGGCCTTCACGGTTAAGACGAAAAGCTTTGCGTGAAACGATGCAAGCGTATCCATTAGGCATTGTTCCTGTCATAGTCATACAAAAATATTGCCCAAACAGAACCGATTCCCGTAAGATGGGTTCTGTTCGGGCTTTTTTCTCATTGGTCTTACCAGCCCATGATTTCGCGAATGGCAGGGATTAAGACGTTTGCAGCTTTTTCGTGCGCGGATTCGAGCGGATGATAATCGGAAACGTAGCCGATTTCGGGATCCTGCTCGGGAAGGCGTACGGTATGAATGCGCTGGTCGCCCGTCTCTTCGGAATAGGTCTTGGCGGCCTTACAAACCCAAGGGTATAATCGGTCTCCCATGAGACCTAGGGCACAGATTATCATGGCGTTAGGATTATGTTTGCGGATGACCTTTAGGAAGGAAGCGTAAGCGTCCGCGTATTCCTGCTGTCTGGCAGTATCCTCTTGACAGTAGCTGTCATCATTGGTTCCAAGGTTTATGACGACCGCATCGGGAACGAAGGCCTGAAACGTCCAGGGAATGTCCATTGGGGCAGGATGGGAGGGCATCAGGTCATAGCTAAAGCCCATGGATTCATAAAAATCAGGGATCAGCTGATTGGTCATCTTAACGGTCGGATCGTCCGTGTAACCAGAGATAATGCCATAGCCGCTGGTGGAGAACATACTGTAGTCTGCGCCAAGTGCCTTTGCCGTCTTATAGGCATAGGCTCTGGTCACGTCCTCCGTCTTCGTCTGGAAGGGATGGAGGGGATCTTCGTCATCAATTCCGTAGCCGCAGGTGATGGAATCACCGATGAACTCGATTTTATGCGCCTTGGCAGGAGTGGGTTTTACGGTTTCTCCCGCAGAGATTTCCAAGGGGGCAATGCCTGCCAGGGACATGGCGCACTCAGAGAGCTTAATCACGCGAATGACGGACTTTGTCGGCTGCGCGCTCTCTGCCAGGCGAAACGTGGTTTGGGCAGCGGACAGCTGAATGTCGTATACGCGCTCATCGTCCACGTAAATCGCCATGCGTGCATAATTCGCCTCATTGTCAGGAACGACGGAAGCGCCTCCGCCAAGGAGCGTCAGCGTGAGCCCGCGGCCCTCATATTCAAATTCCATTCCAGAGCCTGACAGGCTAAGAAACAGGGTATCCTTCATTAAAATCGTACGTCCCAGGTGCTTTACGTTTTGCGTATTTAAAGTGACGTTCATAAGTATTCTCCATTTCTAACGTTTTTGATTTCTGCCGTTTTTCGTTGCATCTGTCGGCAAATCCATTCTTCATTTCCGTTTAGGGCTGATAAGCTTATCATACAAAAAACAAAAGAAAAAAACAATATTTTATATTTTTTTAATCATTATATTGGATTGTTTTAAAACATTTTGCAAAGAAACGTGCTAGAATAGATGGCAGGAGGGAGCGTCATGAAGTTTAAAACAAGATTGCAGGTGACGTTTATCAGTATCATCGTTCTGCCGTTATTACTGACGGTGTTGGCATTTATGATGATTGGCGTTTACCTGATGAATATGCAAAAGGGCTATGGCCTGCGGGATCTGGACTACGGCATGATGACCGACAATCTAAAGGATCTGCTTGGAGATGCGAATCAGGTCTATGACGAGTTTGCCCGTCAGGCGAAGAAGGACGTCGCCGTTTTTGCGGATAAGGCCTATCTGGAGAAAAAGAACGAGGAATTGAGCCGAAGATCTACGTATCTTCTTGTCAGAAAGGGTGATGCCTTGTACTTTGCGGGGAATCCCACGGCATCGGAAATCATTTTCCGCAGACTTCCGGCGTATCAGTCCTTAAGTCAGGACAATGAGAGAGGCATATATTTTAATGATCTTGAGAGATATGTCAATCAGCTGGATTTCGTATTTCCAGATGGAAGCCAGGGGAGCCTTTTTGTGGTGACGAGGGTTCATCTCTTGATCTCTCGAAAGCTTGTGGCGTACATGTTTATTGCGATTTTGCTGATCCTGTTGTTTACCAGCATCATGCTGACCAGGTGGATCCGTACGGGCGTGTTTACGCCAATCGCGGAGCTGAACGTCGCCATGAAGAAGATCAAGGACGGCAATTTTGATTACGCCCTGGAGACGACGGCGGAGGGCGAGATCGGGGACCTGTACCAGAATTATGAAGACATGAGGCTTCGCCTAAAGGAATCTGCCGAGGAGAAGCAGGATAACGAAAAGAAAAACAGGGAGCTGATCAGTAATATTTCCCATGACCTAAAGACCCCCATTACGGCCATCAAGGGCTATGTTGAGGGCATCATGGACGGCGTTGCGGATACGCCTGAAAAGATGGATAAGTATATTCGAACCATCTACAACAAGGCCAATGACATGGACAAGCTGATCAATGAGCTGACCACCTATTCCAGCATTGACACGAATCACATTCAATACAATTTTCAGCGGATCAACGTGGCAGATTATTTCGGCGATTGCGTGGAAGAGGTTGGACTGGATTTGGAATCCCGCAACATTAAGCTGAATTATGCGAACGCAGTAGACCCGTCTACCATGGTGATTGCGGACGCTGAGCAGATGAAGAAGGTCATCAATAACATCATCAGCAACAGCGTGAAATACATGGATAAGCCAAATGGCAGAATCAACATTCGCATTTTGGATCATGATGATTCCATTCAGATTGAAATCGAGGATAACGGAAAGGGAATTGCCCAAAAGGATCTCACGAGAATCTTCGAGCGGTTCTATCGGACGGATGCCTCGAGAAATTCCGCGCAGGGCGGAAGCGGTATCGGACTTTCCATTGTTAAGAAGATCATCGAAGATCATGGCGGCTATATCTGGGCGACCGCGAAGGAAGGGGAAGGCACCTGCATGCACTTTGTTTTGAGAAAGTACGTTGAATTATCATAGATGAGCGTTTTGGCTCGGAATGGAGGAAATATGAATAAGATTTTGATTGTGGAAGATGAAGAGGCAATTGCTGATTTGGAGAAGGATTATCTGGAGCTTTCGGAGTTTCAGGTGGACATTTGCAACACGGGGGACAAGGGCCTGAAGGCTGCACTGGAGGGAGATTACAATCTGATTATCTTAGACCTGATGATGCCTGGCATGGACGGCTTTGAGGTTTGTAAGCAGATTCGTAAGGAAAAGGACATCCCCATCCTCATGGTATCTGCGCGAAAGGATGACATCGACAAGATTCGCGGACTGGGTCTTGGCGCAGACGATTACATGACGAAGCCCTTTAGCCCCAGCGAGCTGGTTGCGCGCGTCAAGGCTCATCTTGCGAGATACGAGAGGCTGGTTGGAACCAATCAGAAGCCGCAAAATGACATTGTGGAGATCCGTGGCATTCGCATCGACAAAACGGCCCGCCGCGTTTACGTGGACGGCGAGGAGAAGATCTTTACGACTAAGGAGTTTGATTTGCTGACCTTCCTTGCGGAGAATCCTAACCATGTGTTCACGAAGGAGGAGCTGTTCCAGAAGATTTGGGGACTTGGACCCGTGGGGGACATCGCGACGGTTACGGTACACATCAAAAAGATCCGTGAAAAAATTGAAAAGGATTCCGCGAAGCCGCAGTACGTGGAAACCATCTGGGGCGTTGGCTACCGCTTTAAGATCTAAGCCGTGCCAAAGGGCCTCCGTAAAGAAAGCTTTTATCAAGTCACCTTTACCATTTAGGGGGATTGACTTCTTAAGGGGATGCGTATAGAATAATAGCGTCACGGAAGAATAGCAACAGGAAGGATAAAACAAATGTTAAAGCAAGTATCGATTTATGCAGAAAATAAAAAGGGAACCATGCAGAAAATTACGGGCATTCTTTTAGAAAATGACATCAACATTCTTGGTTCCGTTACCAATGACAGCGCGGAGTATGGCATCATCCGCATGGTCGTATCCGATGCGCAGAAGGCCTTTGATGCGCTGACGGCAGCAGGATACCTTTGCCGACTGACGGACGTGATTGGCGTTGAGGTCGCTGATGAAGTCGGAAATTTGAACCACTTATTAAAGGACTTGGAGCAGAGCAACATTAGCGTGGATTATTTGTATCTTTCCTTTAACAGAGAGTCTGGAAAGCCCATTATGGTGTTCCATTGTGAGGATACCGGCGAGGTTAAGGCATGCCTTGCTGCTAAGGGATACACCGTGATGTAATCCGGAACGCCGGCAGGAGGGATCCGGCCGCAAGCCAAAGGGGGAAGCATATGCTGCCAGAGGAATTCTTACTGCGCATGCAGGAAAAGCTCGGGGAGGATTACCCGAGGTTCTTGGCTAGCTTTGATCAGCCAAAGCATCAGGCGCTGCGCCTGAATCAATTAAAAAAGACGGAGAGCGGAGAGAGCATGGAAAAAGCCCTGACCGCTCTTTTTCACATGGAGAAGGTTCCCTGGGCAGAGCAGGGATACTATTATGGTGCGCAGTGTGCTCCCGGGCGTCATCCCTATCATGAAGCGGGACTTTATTACATTCAGGAGCCAAGTGCGATGGCGCCCGTAGGCTTTCTTGACGTTAAGCCTGGGGAGCGCGTGCTGGATTTGTGCGCGGCACCAGGGGGAAAAAGTACGCAGATCGGAGCATTGCTTCGTCAGAAGGGCTTTCTTCTCTGTAACGAGATTCACCCGACCAGGGCAAGGATTCTCTCAGAAAACGTCGAGCGCATGGGGCTTGCGAATGCCTGCGTGACGAATGAAACACCAGAGAGGCTGGCCGAGGCCTTCCCGGAGTACTTTGATAAGGTGTTGGTGGACGCTCCCTGCTCTGGAGAGGGCATGTTTCGCAAAAATGAAGTCGCGGTGACGGAATGGAGTCCGGAGAACGTTCGGCTATGTGGTGAAAGGCAGGACGGTGTCATTGAGGAGGCATCTAAAATGCTGCGTCCGGGCGGGCGACTTGTGTATTCCACCTGTACCTTTGCCGATTGGGAAAATGAGGGAACCATTCGTAGATTTTTAGAGCGCCATCCGGAATTTTCTTTGGTACAGAATTTAAGCTTTTCCGTGGGAGAAGGCAGGAGCATTCGTTTTGATGGCATGCTACAGATTTATCCACATGAAATTCGCAGTGAGGGGCATTTTTTGGCCGTCCTGCAAAAGGCGGGCGAAACGGCGGAGGGATATCGGGCGCAGCCCCTGCGCGGGACCATTAAGCCCCTGCGGGAGGAGGATTGCAAGGAATGGATGGAATTTGCCAGGGAGACGCTTGGGCGTCCCGTTGCAGCCTGCATTTATGGCGGGGCCGGCAAGGGCTGGTTTCACCGGTTTGGCGACAATTTGTATCTCACGCCGGAGGAGTTTCCAAACCTTAAGGGGCTCAAGGTATTGCGTCCCGGCCTGCATCTTGGAGAGATCAAAAAAAATCGGTTTGAGCCTTCGCATGCGCTGGCGCTGGCGCTGGGTGCCTGCGACGTGCGCTACGTCTATCGGATGACGGCAACGGACAGGCTGCCGTCCGCCTATTTAAATGGTCAGACCTTCCCTGCTGAGGGCGGAAAGGGGTGGCATCTCATTCTCGTGGACGGCATTTCCCTTGGATGGGGAAAGCTTGCGGGCGGCGTGATGAAAAATCATTATCCAAAGGGACTTCGAAAGGATGGCGTGACATGTTAGGGTATCATTGGATCGAAATTACGGACGTGAATGCTCCAGAGCTCGACGTGTTTTCCAGACTTTCCGAAGTACAGCTCATGCATTATTTTGAACCAAAGCCAGGCATTTTTATCGCGGAGAGCGCCAATGTAATTCTTCGGGCGCTGGAGGCAGGGTATGAGCCCGTAGCCTTGCTTTTGGAAAAGCAAAGAATCGAGAAGGAAGGACGGCCCGTTCTTGAAAAGATCGAGGAGCTTTTAGGCCGGGAAAGGGCAGAAAGTCTCCCGATTTACGTGGCGGAGCGAGAAGTCGTGACGAAGCTGACGGGATATAGTTTGGTCAGGGGGCTTTGGGCAGTGCTTCGGAGAAGAGTGTTGCAACCGTTGGAAGCATTTTGCGAGGGAAAGAAGCGGCTGGCTGTTTTGGTGGATGTCGTAAATCCGACGAACGTCGGCGCCATCATTCGGTCAGCGGCAGCGCTGGGAATGGACGGCGTCGTTTTGACCAAGGGAAGCGTAGATCCTTTGACCAGGCGCTCGGCGCGGGTCAGCATGGGAACGGTCTTTCAGATTCCCTGGACCTATGCCGGGGAAACGCAGGCTGACGCAGATGCCTTGATTCCGAACAGGCTGGCAGCCTTAGGATTTTCAACGGTTGCCATGGCGTTGACGGACGATTCCGTTGGCATCAGGGACGAGAAATTAAAGTCGGAGGAGCGGCTGGCAGTCCTACTGGGAACGGAAGGGGACGGGCTTCCGAAGGAAGTGATCAGGGCCTGTACCTATCGGGTAAAAATTCCCATGGCGCACGGCGTGGATTCCCTGAACGTGGCAGCAGCCAGCGCCCTTGCATTTTGGGAACTTGGCAGGTAGCGAAAGGGGCGAGCGTGTGAAAAAAATTCTTGCCATTTTGGGCACCCCCCTTTAAAATATACATATGGGATCGCTTGGCGAAACATAGCAGCGAAGCGTATGAGTTTAGGAAAAAGTATTTGGAAAAGCCTTGAGAAAAATGGAGAGATGGACACATGATGGATTATCAGAAATTTGTGGATTGTATTGAACCCATGACCTGTGTTTTGTCCGTGGAAAAGCTGCCCAATGGTTCCTATGGCAAAATACGGATTGTAACGGGGAATAAGTCATATATCGACTCGATTGAGCATCCTTTTTTTTCTCCGGAGATGACCACGGATACCTTTGTGCCTGGTTCTGAGTATACGAAGTATTTGCCCAAGGATCTGAATTTTGAGGATTTTTGTTATCGGGCGGCAATTCTGAAGCAACCACTCCATACCTATGTCCATCCGGATCGCTTTGATTTTTGGTTTAATTTGTTTATGCTGCCTTTGGAATCGGAGGATCCGAATCTTGGCTATTGTACTTATACGCAGGAGATTTCTCATAAGGCAAACGTCTCAAAGATGACGCAGCTCTCTTATGAGACGGCAGCGGACGTCTTGAACACCTGCATTAAGCTTCGCGGAACAAACGACTTTGGCAATACGATACAGGAAGTCATTTCCGACGTACGACAGATTTGTAAGGCAAGAACCTGCTGTTTGATTCAGGTGAACTTTAACAATCGAAGATGTGACGTGCTGGCCTTTTCCTTCGACGAGGAAGGAACGAGAAAACCTCTGAATCATTGGTCGGATGATGAACACTTTGAAATTGTCAGAACCTGGTCGGACATGATCGGCGGAAGCAATTGTCTGATTCTGAAAAATGAAAAGGACATGGAGGAGATCGTTAAGGATAAGAGTATCGTTTGGTATGATTCGTTACAGAAGGCGCAGGTAAAAAGTCTTGTATTGTTCCCCTTAAAGGCAAGAGGAGAACTCATCGGCTATATCTGGGCATCGAATTTCGCCGTGGAGGACACGCTTCGCATTAAGGAAACCTTGGAGCTTACGACCTTTTTCCTGGCCTCGGAAATTGCCAGCTATCAGATGTTTGACCGCTTAAAGATCTTAAGCACCATGGACATGCTCACGGGCGTCTATAACCGTAATGAGATGAATAACCGCGTGGATCATCTGAGCGAGGAAGGAACGGCGGGCAAGCCCATCGGCGTTGTCTTTGCAGACCTGAATGGATTAAAGGTGGTCAACGATGCAGAGGGGCATCTGGCAGGGGATCTGCTCCTGAAAAATGCCGCGCTGCTGTTACAAAATATCTTTATCGGGAACGAGGTCTTTCGCGCTGGCGGTGATGAATTTATGGTACTGATCGAGGATGCCACGCCGAAGGTTCTCGAGTATCAGGTAGAACGCATTAAAAAACACTCGGAAGCATACCGCAACGTGTCCTTTGCCGTTGGCTTTTGCTGTGAGCAGGATGGCAAGGACATCCGAAAGGCCCTAAAGATTGCGGATCAGCGTATGTATGAGGATAAAAAACGCTATTACGAAGAGCATCCGGAACGCAAGAGAAATTAAGCCAGAAAGAAGAGGCTGACTATGCGCTGTAAAATCATTTATGAAGATGAGGAGCTTCTTGTCATCCATAAGCCTGCGGGGCTTGCAACGCAGAGTGCAAAGGTTGGGCAGAGCGACGTCGTGAGCGAGCTGAAGGGCTATCTTGCAAGGAAAACGGGTGGTGGGCCCCGCAAGGAGCCTTATCTTGGCGTGGTTCATCGTCTGGATCAGCCGGTGGAGGGGCTTTTGGCATTCGCAAAAACGCAGCGGGCAGCCGCAGCATTGACAAGACAGCTCCAAAAAGGAAGCCTAAATAAGACCTACGTTGCTGCAGTTTATGGTATTCCCAAGGCGCCTCAAATGGAATTGACGGACAGCCTTGAAAAGGACGGGAATGTCGTGAGAGTGGTCACGGGTCAGGAAAAGAACCATCCGGATGCGAAGGAAGCAAGACTTAGCTACAGGTTGCTTCGCTCCTTTCAGCCGGCTGGATGCGAAGAAACCGAGATGGAGGGAGTTAGGCAACCAAGTACGGAGATCTCCGTGCTGGAAATAAGGCTCGAGACGGGGCGGTTTCATCAGATTCGTGCACAGCTTTCTCATGCAGGTCTTCCCATTTTGGGGGATCAGAAGTATGGGAGCGAGGCCTCTAGGGAGCTGAGCGAAACGCTGGGCGTTCGAAATGTCGCACTTTGTGCGGAAAGCCTGGAACTTGTGTATCCCATTACCAAAAAGAAAATGTCCTGGAGGGTTTCCCCCGAGAATAAAATCTTTCAAAATATCTCAAACTAATCCCGATAAGGCTCATAAGGAATGAGCGCCAAAGAGGTGAGGGATGGGCATGGAAGAGATTTTTGGGAAATTACGACATAACAGTGCAGTGATGCTGCTCCTATTGACGGGAGCAGTATTTTTGTTCTTAAAATTCCTGGCACCCCTTCTTTCTCCCGTCATTCTTGCGATGCTTTTTTTGACGATTTTTGGCCCCTTGCTTCAAAAGCTCCAAAAGCGAGGAATTTACAGACAGGTAGGAGCCGTCCTGCTATTGATTTTGGCAATCTCCATACTTTTGGGAACGTTGCTGCTTTTGGCAAGATGGGCATGGAAGGGATTGCCGGAGCTGATGACGCAGGCAGAGGGATGGAAACAAAAGCTTCCAAGCTGGGCCTATGGATGGGTGAATCGTAGTCTGGCGGCGCTACAAAGGAACGCGCTGGGGATTGAACGGGAGGTGCTCAGCGGCGCCGTGAAATATGCGGGAAGGTTTGCAGCCCTGGGCGGCTACCTCATCACCTTTCTGATTACCGTGATTTTATTGGCCAAGGATTATGATGAGCTGATGAACCGACTGCTGGAGCGGGAGGACTGCCACTTGCTGCTTTCCGTGATTTGCGGCGTCATTCGCTACGTTGCCACGTATGTCAAGGCGCAGGGGATGATTATGTCAATCATTGCCTGCCTAAGTGCGCTGGTGCTCACAATTTTAGGAATTTCTCAGGGTCTCTTTTTGGGGGTATTGGCAGGCGTTTTGGATGCCCTGCCATTTATTGGAACGGGCGTAGTTTTGGTTCCGCTGGCTTTGATACAGGGCATGGAAGGGAAACTTGGCGTGGCAGCAGGCTGCCTGATTTTGTATGTCACTTGCATCTTCCTGCGGGAACTGCTGGAGCCGAGACTGATTGGAAAACGAATTGGCGTGCGCCCTGTTTTGGTGCTGATCAGCCTCTATGTCGGAATCAAGCTGTTTGGCGTGACGGGGATTATTAAGGGGCCGCTGGGATTCATGATCATGTGGGTGACCTGGCAGAATCTGGAAGGAAATAAGGTAATGACAAATTTTAAGCAGAAAAATCGATAAAATCTCATCAATAAGGGAGACGTAAACCATGAAACTATGTTATAATATTACTATTCTATGAATTTGCAGCGAAATCTTCTTCGCAGATGAGGAGCCGAGCGGAATGTGGCAAATCCATCGCGAAGCGATTTTATGGCGGAATGGGGCAAATCCATTGCGAAGCGATTTTATTTAAGAAAAGGAGAACGATATGGAGAAGAGACGATTTGAGAAGCTTGGTATCGATGTTTCCCTTTTGGGATTTGGATGCATGAGATTTCCTACGGGTCCCAATGGCAAGATTGATCAGGTTTTGGCGGAGCAGATGATGGATAAGGCCATTGCTGCAGGCGTCAATTACATAGATACGGCTTATCCCTACCATGGGGGTGAGAGTGAGTTGTTTGTCGGAAAGGTGTTGAAGAAGTATCCCAGGGATTCCTTCTATCTTGCAACGAAGCTTCCCTGCTGGCACGTGAACGAGCTTGCCGACGTGGACAGGCTGTTTAACGAGCAGCTTACGAAGCTCCAGGTGGATTACGTGGATTTTTATCTGATGCATGCAATGAATAAGGGCAGCTGGGACAAGATGGTCGGCCTCGGCGTCGTTGAGCGCTTAGAGGAGCTGAAGGCAGAAGGCAAGATCAGGTATCTTGGATTCTCCTTCCATGATGCCTATGAAACCTTTGAAGAGATCATAAACTACAGGGATTGGGATTTCTGCCAGATTCAGCTCAATTATATGGATACGGAGGAGCAAGCTGGACTTAGGGGTTATCGTCTGGCGGAAGAAAAGGGCGTTCCTCTGACGATTATGGAGCCGATCAAGGGCGGATCCCTTGCAAACTTTGCAAATGACATCATGGACGTCTTCCATGCGGTGAAGCCTGGTGCCTCCGCGGCATCCATTGCGCTTCGTTATGTTGCGACAATGCCGAACATCCTTACGGTGCTCAGCGGCATGTCCACCATGGAGCAGGTGGAAGATAATCTGAAGACCTTTGTGAACTTTGAGCCTATGGAGGAGAAGGAGTATCAGGCCATTGAAAAGGTAAAGGCGATTATGAACAGTCGTATTCAGAATGGCTGTACCGGCTGCAGATATTGCATGCCTTGTCCGTTTGGCGTGGACATTCCCGGAAACTTTAGCGTTTGGAACAGATATCACATGTATCAGAACTACGGCGTAGTCGGCTGGCAGTGGGAGAACATGGGCCGTGAAGGCAAGCAGGCGAAGAACTGTAAGGAATGCGGTAAGTGTGAGAAGGCTTGCCCGCAGCATCTTGCCATCCGCGAGGATTTAAAGAAGGTTCAGGCAGATTTGGACAAAAAAGAAATGGTTTTGAATTAGTGAAAAGGCGCGTCCCCATAACGGGGGCGCGTTTTTGCAGAAAAGATGGACAAAAGCAGGGGTTATATGATAGACTTAATTTAGGATTTTATGCAAAGCGGAGAGCATGCCATGGGTGATGAAAGCAAGAAAGCAAAGATAAACGGTGCGGACTTCATGGAGAGAATGCCTGCTGCTGCCTTTATTTGTAGGGCAGAGGGGGATTTAGAGCTCCTTTTTGCCAATCAAAGCCTTGTGCGATTGTTTGAGTGTGATACGCTGGAAGAGTTTATGGAACATGTCGACCATAGCTTTTATCGAATGGTCAGCGGCTCTCAGGCAAGAGGCATACGGAAGGAGATCGGTCTTCAGGTTCAGGAGAAGAAGCAGAATTCAGGACGCCTTTTTTATCATATCATGACGAAAAAGGGAAACATCTATCTTGCCGAGGAGCATTGGTCCTTGGTGCAGGATCCAGTGGAAGGGCCTCTTTTCTATAGCTTCTTGATTTCTCGCGAATATGAATCCTCTGGAGCAGATTATGATGAGGTAACGGGTCTGTACGGAAAGACGAGATTCCAAACCTATGTGACGGAGTGGAATCAAGAGCTTAGCGGGAAAACCACGGAGAAATATGTCGTGGGTTACTTGAATTTGGTCAACTTTAAGCTCTTAAACGTCAACAAGGGCATTGATGAGGGTGATGCCTGCCTGAGGGCAATTGCAGATTGTCTGGGATCGACATTTGAAGATGCGTTTCTTGCGCGACTTTCCGATGACCATTTTGTTATTTTTGATACCTATGAGAACCTAGAGGAGCGCATGGCGGCATCCAAGGAGATGTTCCATGAAAAATATGGAGATCGCTTTGGCGTGATCGGAAAATGGGGGTATTATCCCTTTGTTCCCAATGAGAACTTTGATGCGCAAAAGGCGATATCCTATGCGAAGATTGCCTGTGATTACATCAAATATGATGCAAGTATTTATATCATAGAGTATTCGGAGGAAATAGAGCAAAAGCAAAACAAGGCGGAGTATCTGGTAAGAAGCTTTGAAAAGGCACTGGAAGAGGGCTGGATCAAGGTCTTTTTCCAGCCAGTCATCCGTGCCATCACGGGACAGCTGTGCGGGATGGAATCCCTTGTACGATGGATTGATCCCACCTATGGCTATATTGTCCCAGGCGAGTTTATCAGTATTTTGGAGGAGAGCCGACAGATCCATCTGCTGGACTCCTATATGGTGGAGCAGGTTTGCAAGATTATGCGTGAGCGCTTGAACCAAAAGCTTCCTATTGTTCCCGTTTCGGTCAACTTTTCTCGTCTGGATTTCGTCATGTGCGACATGTTGAAGGTTGTGGAGACGGCGATCGAGAAATATGACATTCCGAGGGATTATCTGCACGTGGAGATCACGGAGAGCATGATTGCTTCGGATGAGGCGCTGATGCGCGGGGTGATCAATGGGTTCCGCTCCGCTGGCTATGAAATCTGGATGGATGACTTTGGAAGCGGTTATTCCTCCCTGACGCTCTTAAAGGATTATCAGTTTGACATGTTAAAGCTCGACATGAATTTCCTGTCGAACTTTACGGATAAATCCAGGGACATCATGCGCTCTGCCGTGATTATGGCAAAGGATTTGGGAATCAAGACGCTCGCAGAGGGCGTGGAGACGCAGGAGCATTTGGATTATCTGAAAGCGATTGGCTGTGAGCAGATCCAGGGCTATTACTACGGAAAGCCTGAGCCGATTGAGGACCTGTTTGCACATTTGAGGGAAAAGGACATTTCCATCGAGCTTCGGAGATGGAGACATTTTTATGAGATGGCCAGCTTTAGCGTGAAGGCAACGGATATGCCGTTAGAGGTCATCGAAGACGATGGCGAAACCTTCCGAACGCTCTTTATGAATGAGCCATATAAGGAGCAGATTGGCGTACGGAACTATGGTTTTGCGGAAATCGACAGACGCATTTATCATACGGCCTCCCCGCTGCTCGAACAATATCGCAATTTTGCGGATCAGATGAAGCTGAGCGGTAAGCCAGAGACCTTCTATTATACTAAGGGTGACACCTATTTGTGCCTGCGTGGTCAGGTCGTGGCTCAGAAGGATGGACGGAGCATTATTAAGGCCTCCATTTATAACGTGACGACAGACCAGAATACGAATCACGCAGAAATGATCGACTCCAAGCTTCGTGCCTTAAATCTGTTATTTAAGGTGATTCTGTTTGCGGATCTGAAGACTCAGACACTGACTCCGCTTCTTGGAACGTCTGCCACCATGAGGACGAGGGAGATGGATCAGGGGAATATCATGGCAAATAACATGGTATTTGCCGAAAACAATATCTTCCCGACGGAGAGAAGCCGTTATCGCGCCTTTATGGACTTTACCACGGCAGGAGAGAGAATTGAAAAATCCATGTTTGGTTATGTCACGGATCTCTTTCAGATCAAGCAGCCAGACGGAAGTTATCGCACGGCGGAGATTTCCCTCATGGCCATTCCTGGAACGGATGGGCAGGAATTCTTGTACTGTGTGAAGCCGTATTATATACAGCGCAAGCCCGTTGAGGAAGACTCTGACGACGTGCAGCTTGGAAAGCTTTCTTCGGAGGGGCTTCGTGGAGGCGAGAACCTCTTTAAACTACTTTGGAATAACATTTTATGGAATTCCACCGTGAAGTTTTTCTGGAAGGATCGAAGCAGGCGGTATTTGGGTGCCAGTCAGGCATTTTTGGATTTCTTTGGGTTGAATTCCTTGGATGAGCTTGTCGGAAAGACGGACGAAGAGATGCATTGGCACATCAATGATGATCCCTATCGGGAGCAGGAGATCAAAATTTTGCAGCGCGGCATTCGCATCAACGATACTCCCGGACAATGCATTGCCAAAGGAGTGCTTCACAATACGATTATCAACAAGATGGCAATATATCAGGATGGTTTGATTGTTGGACTGATGGGATACATCTTAGATGCGGATAAGAGTTTGGTGGCGGCGAATGAAAATTTCATGAAGATCAAGAGAGATCCCATTACGAATCTTCTGGATGCTCACAGCTTTGCAGATGCCATGATCGATTATGCGTTGCGGTATCATGAGCAACAGGGCAACTATGCCGTGATCGTGATTCGAAATGCAAGGGCAAGTCGCATTTTGGAAACCTATGGCGAAGAGACGATGAACGAGTCGTTACGGGAGATTGGAAAGGGCATCACGGAAGTCATGGGTGCAAGAAGCGTGATCATGAGGGCAAAGGAATCCATCTTTGGCGTACTCATGCACGTGGAGGATGAGCAGGAGCTTCGGGAAAAAGCCGAGCAGATTCAGAAGCGCTTGAGTGGGATTAATTCCGTCAAGGGAAATTCCGTTACCATGCGGATTCGCATTTCCTACAAGGTTCGCTCCTGGGAAGGCATTACGGATGAAAATATTTATGAAAGTGCCCTGAGAGAGGTTTTGGGCGATTAAAAGTTAGATGGAGGAATAGAAATGGCAAATCCAATTTTACCCCTTTGGGAGTGTATTCCGGACGGGGAGCCGAGAGCATTTGGAAACAGGGTCTATCTGTATGGATCCCACGACAGATTTGGCTGTGATAAGTTTTGCGACTATAAGTTAAAGGCATGGAGTGCATCCGTGGATGACCTGAATACCTGGGTTTGCCATGGACACATTTTCCAGACGAGACCTGATACGGATCATGAATCCAGCGTTCCGCATACCGATCATGAGCTCTATGCGCCTGACGTAGTTGAGAAAGACGGAAAATATTATTTGTATACTTATATCGCAGGTGCAAAGGGTTGCGTCAGCGTCAGCGACAAGCCAGAGGGACCTTTTCAGTTCCTTTCCACCTACGAATATGCTCCGGAGGATGCGGGGGATGACGGTATTTACAATGATCCCGGCGTTCTCGTGGATGATGACGGCAGAGTTTTTGTATATTATGGCTTTGAAGGCTCCAACATGAATGAACTGGACGGAGAGACGATGTACAAGGTGATTCCCGGGAGCCTTAGAAAGCGCGTGATGGATGACCGTGAGGAGGTTCCTTCCCCCAAGCGCTTTTATGAAGCGAGCTCGCCCAGAAAGATTGGCGACACCTATTATCTGATCTATTCGGCGAGAAAGGGCTGCAGGCTAGCATATGCGACCTCCGATGCTCCGACGGGTCCTTTCACCTACCGCGGTTATATCATTGACAACGGTATCGACTATCCCGGCGGAAACAACCATGGCTCCCTTTGTAAGGTCGGAGATCAGTGGTATATCTTCTATCACCGCATGACGAACGATACGATGTTCTCCAGGCGTGCTTGCGTGGAGAAGGTGACGATTCTGCCCGACGGCAGCATCCCTCCCGTGGAGATGACCTCTCTTGGCTTTGAGGAGTCCCTAAACCCCTATGCGCCCGTGAAGGCGGAGATTGCCTGCGTTCTTAAGGGCGGCTGCTATATTACGGAGAAGGACGTCTTTTGCCGCGTAATCACGCAGATTAAGGACGGATGTGTCATCGGTTATAAGTATTTTGATTTTGGTGAGGATGCTTCCACGAAGACCATGGAGCTTGCGGTGAAGGTGCATGGCTGTGGCTGTAAGGGGAAGCTCCACGTCATGATTGACGGAACGGAGGTCGACGAGAGCACCTGCGCAGCGGCAAATTTGACGCCGGAGGAGGGTCGCTTTGCACCGGACGGATCGGAGATCGTAGAATATTCCACGGAGGGCGCGAGGGTTCTTGGAAAAGAGATCGGTGTCTTGGAGATTGGCCTCGGAGACGGCATTTATCGTACGAGAGTAGAGAATGTGACGGGACGCCACGCACTGTATTTCAAGGCAGACATTGGCCTTGAGAAGGGAACCTGGACGAGCAGCTTCTTTACGGATAAAGTGATCTGCGAGATCGAGGAGTTTGTGTTCCTGAAATAACCAATGCTCATTAGGCAGTATGGCGAAGGAAACCAAATACCATGCTCGTCATGGGAAGTAATGAGGGGAACGCTTTGAATGAGCTGAAAAGGCTAAGAGGAATAAAAGAAAAAGTTGGGAGAATGGAGAAAAGGGCATGAGCGAGATCAAGGCGAAAGTGCTTGATAAATTTCAGGATATTTTTGGAAATGCGGGGGAGGCAAAGGTCTATTTTGCACCGGGCCGCGTAAATTTAATCGGAGAGCACACGGATTATAACGGTGGCCACGTATTTCCCTGCGCATTGACGATCGGTACCTATGGCGTGGCAAGAAGGCGGACGGACAAAAAGCTCCGTTTCTTTTCCATGAATTTTGAAGGCTTAGGGATCGTGGAGTCTTCTTTGGAGGAGTTTACGCCGGGCGGTGACAAAAACTGGACGGCATATCCCAAGGGGGTCATGTGGGCATTTGAGCAGAAGGGCATGAAGATGGATTCCGGCATGGATCTGTTATTGTTTGGCAACATTCCCAATGGCTCCGGACTATCCTCCTCCGCTTCCGTGGAGGTCCTTACGGGTGCCATCCTGCGCGATCTTTATGGATTCGAAGTGACGAATCAGGATCTGGCCCTCATTGGACAGTTTTCCGAGAACAAATATAATCTGGTAAACTGCGGCATTATGGATCAGTTTGCGATCGCCATGGGAAAGAAGGACTGCGCCATCTTCCTGGATACCTCGAATCTAAAATATGAGTACGCTCCCGTTGTATTAAAGGGTGCAAAGATCGTGATCTCCTGTAGCAATAAAAAGCGCGGCCTTGGAGATTCCAAGTACAACGAGAGAAGAAGTGAGTGTGAGACGGCGCTGGCCGAGCTGCAAAAGGTCGTTGACGTAAAGAGCCTTGGTGAGCTTGACGAGGCAACGTTTGAAAAGTATCAGGATGCCATTGGGGATGAGGTTCGCAGAAAGCGCGCAAAGCATGCCGTTTATGAGAACCAGAGAACGCTGAAGGCCGTTGCGGCACTGAAGGCAGGAAATCTTGAGGAGTTTGGAAGGCTGATGAATGCCTCTCACGTATCCCTTCGGGATGATTATGAGGTGACGGGTATTGAATTGGATACGCTTGCAGAGGAGGCATGGAAGGTTCCGGGCGTCATTGGCTCCCGCATGACGGGCGCGGGCTTTGGCGGCTGTAGCGTCAGCATTGTGAAGGATGAGGCCGTAGATGCCTTTATTCAGAGTGTTGGGGATGCATATTTAAAGAAAATTGGTTACGCTGCTGATTTTTATGTTGTGGAGATCGGGGACGGACCATCCATTTTGTAAGCAAAACGTCCATCTGCAGGGCTGTAAGCCCCGTGATTTTAAGCAGGTTTCTACTTGTCAAACCTAAGAAATTCGACTATAATATCTGTTCAGAACATAGAAAAGCGACTATGTTGATAAGGAGTTATCATGATTAATTTCAATAACAGAAAAACAAGAAAGACCATCGCTGCCGTGATTGTGATCATTCTGGTGATCGCCATGGTGCTTCCCTTGGTTTTCTCGTTTTAAGGTATTGCGGTTTTGTTTTGGAAGTAAGAGGCAGGAAATGAAAAGATTTTCGAAATGGTGCGCCTTGCTTTGCAGTGCGGTCATCGTTTTCGGCGTGGGATCTGTAGCCAAGGCGTCTTCCCCTACCATCAAGGAGGGCGTATTTGCCGATCAGGATTCCTTAGCTGGGATGACGGCTGAGGAAGCGGACGCCATGATCCGCGAAAAAATCGCGCGGATGGGAAATAGTCAAGTGACGCTATTGGTTGCCGGTGGACATGAGGTCACCGTTACGGCGGATGCGCTTGGGATCGAATGGGCAAATCCGGAGATTGTACAGGAGGCTTCCAGGCTCGGCACGGAAGGCAACGTCATTCAGCGTTATAAGGCCATGAAGGATCTTCAGTTTGAAAATAAGACCTATGAGGTTCAGCTGGAGTTTGACGTGGGTGCCATCAATGACGTTCTGGTGGAGCAATGTAAAAGGTATGATCAGGTACCCTTGGATGCGATCCTTACGCGCGTGGATGGTGCATTTCAAATTACCGAGGGTCAGGTCGGCCATGAGCTTGACGTGGAATCCTCCATCGACGTGATTTATGACTATTTAGAGCATTCCTGGGATGGCAAGGATTGTAGGATTCAGCTGACGGTTGCGGAGGAGCACCCGCGCGGAACGGCTGCCGATTTGGCAGAGGTAAAGGATCTTCTCGGAAGCTTTACGACGGACTACTCGACCTCGAATGGTAACCGAAGCGGCAACGTGGCGAATGGATGCAGTAAGATCAACGGAACCCTGCTTTATCCAGGGGAAGAGTTTTCTGCGACGAAAACAGTGTCTCCCTTTACGGCGGCCAATGGCTATTCCATGGCAGGAGCCTATTTGAACGGCAAAGTGGTTCAAAGCATGGGCGGCGGCATTTGCCAGGTTTCCAGCACGCTGTATAACGCGGTTCTTTTGGCTGAGCTTGCGGTGACGGACAGAAGCCCGCATTCCATGGTTGTAACCTACGTGGACTGTTCTGCAGATGCTGCCATAGCAGAGGATGCAGGAAAAGACTTTAAGTTCGTCAATAGTACGGATTATCCGATTTATATTGAAGGCTATACCAAGAATAAAAAGATCACCTTTAACATCTATGGCAAGGAGACAAGACCTGCAGACAGAACGATTCGGTATGAAAGCGAAATTCTGGAGAAAACGGAGCCGACCATCGACTTGATCACCGCAGATCCGAGCAAGCCTCTGGGCTATGTCTCCACGGAAGCAGCACACATTGGCTATAAGGCAAGGCTTTGGAAGATTGTGAAGGAAGGCGGTAAGGAAGTCAGCCGCGAGATTGTCAACAACAGTAAATACAATGTTTCACCGAGAAGCGCCGTCGTAGGTGTTGCAACGGATGAAGCCTGGAAATATGAAGAGATCATGGCCGCCATTGGCACATACAATCTGGAGCACGTGAAGGTTGTGATTGGGTTGCTTTTGCAGCCCGCGGAACAATAAGTGCGTGTTCGTGATCTTGGAAGACCTCTGACATATGGAGGAGACAAAGATAAGTTTCATTGACGCATGAAGGAGATCAGGGGTTCCCCTGATGACGGGACGGAAGGCATGAAAACCGGAAAGCTGCCGGAGAGCGCTCTAAAGCGCTCCGTATTGAAACAAGTTCATACGGGAAATCATAGGATCAGCCGTCCGTTCATGGGCATGATTTTAGAGAATACAAAAGGCGCAGCCATAGGGTCGGACTGCGCCTTTTTTGCAGCTTCTGACGGGCAGATTTTGGCATGGTGTGCCCAGGAGGCCGCAGTCGCGGTCAAGGCGGATGCGGGAAAGATGGCAGTACTGGTGCAGAAATGTGCCAACAATCTTGCGGCCGCTGGCGCGAAACCCGCATCTGCCCAAATAAGCTTAATGCTTCCTGAGACCTGCGAGGAAGGCGATGTGAAGGAAATCATGGCAAATCTTTCGGCAGCCTGCGCGTCGCAGGGAATGGAGATTGCCGGAGGCGATACGAACGTGTCTGCCTACGTAACCGCTCCGATCCTGACCATTACGGCCATTGGTGTTGTCAGCGAGGAAGGAATCCATGATCTAAGCATGGCGAAGGCGGGACAAGATTTGGTCCTGAGCAAGTGGATCGGATTGGAAGGCACGTCCCTTCTGGCTAAGACTTATCGCAAAGAATTGCTGGGACGATATCCGGCTTTTCTTGTAGATGAGGCTACGGGCTTTGATAGATTTCTTTCCGTCACGGAGGAGGCATTTATTGCCTCGAAGCATGGCGTTTCGGCGATGCATGACCTGTCCATGGGCGGCGTGTTTGGTGCCCTGTGGGAGCTGGCGGAGGGCGCGAATCTTGGATTGGAAGTGGATTTCAAGAAAATTCCCATTCGTCAGGAGACCGTGGAGGTATGCGAGGTTTGCGGCGTAAATCCCTATGAGATGAGAAGCGGCGGCAGCCTTTTGATGACCGCAGATGATGGCGAGAGGATCGTGCAGGCCCTGGCAGCGGCGGGAATTCCTGCCGTGATCATCGGAAAGCTGACGGACGGACTGGATCGTATCGTTCGAAACGAGGAGGAAGTGCGTTTTTTGGATAGACCCAAGGGAGCGGACGTCCTTGCAGAGCGCATGAAAGAAGCATAATGCGCCAGATGGAAATGCATTGGTAGGAACAGTAAGAATCATAGCACGAAAGGAGCTTTAGAAATATGAGTGAGCAAGTGAATAACGAAAAATTACGTGAAGAATTATTAAAGCTGGTTGAGAAAAACAGCCGCATGGATTTAAAGGAGCTGGCAGTTTTGGTAGGTGCCGAGGAAATCGACGTGGTGAATGCCATGGAAGAAATGGAGAAGGACGGCACGATTTGTGCTTATCATACGTTGATCAACTGGGAGAAGACCTCCATTGAGAAGGTGACGGCGTTAATTGAGGTTCGCGTGACGCCGCAGAGGGGTCAGGGCTTTGATTCCATCGCCGAGAGAATTTATAATTACCCTGAAGTGAGAAGCCTGTATCTTTTGTCCGGAGGCTTTGACCTGATGGTCATTCTTGAGGGCAAGACCCTGCGCGAGGTAAGCTCCTTCGTATCCGACAAGCTTGCCACGATGGACACGGTTCTTAGCACCTCGACCCACTTTATCCTTAAGAAATATAAGGATCACGGCACCATAATGACCACCAAAAAAGTAGACGAAAGAGAGATGATCACGCCATGAGAAATCCATTGTCAGATACCATTGTACAGATTAAGCCCTCCGGCATTCGTAAGTTTTTTGACATCGTCAGCGAGATGAAGGACGCCATCTCCCTTGGCGTGGGCGAGCCGGATTTTGATACGCCCTGGCACGTGCGCGAGGAAGGCATTTACTCCCTCGAAAAGGGCAAGACCTTCTACACCTCGAACTCCGGTTTGAAGGAGCTGCGCGTTGAAATTTGTAACTACATAAAGAGAAGTCAGGACATTACCTACGATCCCCTAAAGGAGGTCATTGTCACGGTTGGCGGTTCCGAAGCCATTGACATAGGACTGCGTGCCATGATCAATCCCGGGGATGAAGTTTTGATTCCGCAGCCCAGCTATGTTTCCTATGAGCCCTGCGCACTTTTGGCTGGCGCTAAGCCCGTGATTATTAACCTCAAGGCTGAGAACGAATTCCGTCTGACTGCCGCTGAGGTGGAGGAGGCCATCACGGAGAAGACGAAGATCCTGATTCTTCCCTTCCCGAACAATCCAACGGGCGCCATCATGGAGAAGTCCGATCTGGAAGCGGTTGCGGAGGTTGTCAAGAAACATGACATTTACGTCATGTCGGATGAAATCTATGCTGAACTGACCTATAAGGGCAAGCATGTTTCCATTGCAAGCCTTCCCGGCATGCAGGAAAGAACCATTCTGATCAATGGGTTCTCCAAGGCATATGCCATGACGGGTTGGAGACTTGGATATGCGTGCGGACCCGAAGCAATCATAAAGCAGATGACCAAGATCCATCAGTTTGCAATCATGTGCGCGCCAACGACAAGCCAGTATGCTGCCGTGGAAGCCTTAAAGAACGGTGACGATGACGTTGCAATGATGCGTGAATCCTATAATCAGAGAAGAAGATTCCTCATCAACGCGTTTAAGGAGATGGGACTTGAGTGCTTTGAGCCCTTTGGTGCGTTTTACATTTTCCCCTGTATTAAGGAATTTGGCATGACCAGTGATGAGTTTGCCACAAGATTCCTGGAGGAGGAGAAGGTGGCCGTAGTTCCTGGTACGGCCTTTGGTGACTGCGGCGAGGGATTCCTTCGTATCTCCTATGCATATTCCTTGGAAAAGCTAAAGCTTGCCATTGGAAAGCTGGAGCATTTCATTAATAAGCTGAGGGCTGAGAAGGAAGCATAGACATGAAAATAGTTTTACATCAGCCGGAGATCCCGGCGAATACGGGGAATATCGGGCGGACTTGCGTGGCGACGAATACGGCGCTGCACCTCATCGAGCCGCTGGGATTTCGGTTGAATGAAAAAGAGATTAAGCGAGCCGGGATGGACTATTGGGAGCACCTGGAGGTCTGTCGGCACATGAATTACCAGACCTTCCTGGAGGCAATTCAGGGAGACCTGGCGGCGCATCCAGAGGCGAAGATCTGGTATGCGACGACAAAGGCGGAGAGGGCCTATTCCGAGGTCAGCTTTGGACCTGAGGATTATATCATGTTTGGCAAGGAAAGCGCAGGGATTCCTGAGGAGATTCTCGTGGAGCATCGGGAGCAGTGCATCCGCATTCCGATGGCACCGACGATTCGTTCCCTGAACTTGTCAAATTCCGTGGCAATTGTGCTATATGAGGCGCTTAGACAAAATCATTTTCAAGGGCTGGAGCAGGCGGGAGAATTGCACAGACTTCACTGGAATTAGAACGGAAGGACTTTGCTAGAACGCGGCGAAGGTAACTCATGAGGAAATATGTCATGGCAAGGGGGCAGGCTTGACCGATTATATCTTGGATCTGATCCGGCTGATGATTGCGGGAATCCCAATCTATGTGCTGCTTAGGATCTTACTATTAAGCCGTAGGGCAAGGAGACTGAGCGCTAAGGGTGGAGGAAAGAAAGTAAAGCTAAAATACAATAAGCTCAGAGAGATATTTCTGGGCTTATTTGCTGTTTTTATGATGGCACTGTTTGTCTTTGTCTGGCAGGGCGAATATCACGCACCGAAAGTTATGCTACAGATCGCGAAACACCGTCTGGAGACAGGAGAGGGCATGAATTTAGAGCCCTTTCATACCATCCGAAATTATTATCGCGTGTTTGGCTTTCGGGGAGATCTGTTTGGCATCAATATCATCGGCAACATTCTCATGTTCGTGCCCTGGGGGTTTGGCCTGGCACTTTTATGGAAAAAGAACCGGAGTCTGCCAAGACTCCTTTGGTTTTCTGCAGCGTTGCCCATTTTCATTGAGTGTACCCAGCTTTTCATCGGGCGGCAGGTGGATGTGGATGATTTTATTTTGAATTTTGTCGGTGGCATGCTGGGCGGTATTCTGTTTCGCCTGTTGGCCCATATGTTTCGAGGACTTAGGACGGCGGCGCTGTAAGGCGACACTATTCAGTGAACACATTTAGATAAACGAGGTGATAATCTATGGGAGAATTCTATGATCCGAAAACCCGGGAAAAGGCGATTACGCAGACAAGCATCATTGGAATCGTGACAAATATTTTTCTGGCGGCCTTTAAGGCAGGTGCAGGCTTGATCGCAGGCTCCATTGCGGTTGTGCTGGATGCGGTGAACAACCTGACGGATGCTTTTAGCTCCGTGATTACGATTCTTGGTATTAAGCTCGCCAAGAAAAAGCCGGATGATAAGCACCCCTATGGCTATGGACGGATTGAATATTTCAGCACGCTTCTGATAGCGCTGATCGTCTTTGCGGCTGGAGCGGCTTCCTTCTTGGAATCCGTGAAAAAAATCTTTGTGCCGACGCTGCCGGAATACACGTTGGTGACGATTATCATTATCGTGACCTCCGTTGTGACGAAACTGATCTTGGGACGTTTCGTGAAGGGACGGGGAGAAAAATATGCGTCTGACGCGCTGGTGGCTTCCGGATCCGATGCCAGCTTTGATGCCATTATTTCTGCAACTACGCTGGTTGGTGCGGCCATCACCTATTTTCTGCACTTTTCCGTGGATGGAATCCTTGGCGCGATCATTTCCATTTTCATTGTGAAGGCGGGCATCGAAATGATGACGGATGCCCTAAGCCATGTGATTGGCAAACGGCCAGACAGCGCCATCACGGGTGAAATTAAAAAGACAGTCAACGCCATCCCGGGCGTGCTCGGAACCTATGACCTGATTTTGCACAATTATGGACCGGATTCTGCCATCGGAAGTCTGCACATAGAAGTGAACGGAAATATGACAGCCTCCCAGCTGCATGCGCTGACGCAGAAGATACAGGGGGCCATATTGGAGAAATTCCATATTTTTGTTACCGTTGGCATCTATGCAGTGGAACAGGAAAATGAAGTGGTGATGTCCATGCGGGAAAAGATCAGTGAACTCTGTAAGAGTCATGAGGGTGTCGTAAACTGTCACGGCGTATTCATAGACCTGGAGACGAAAAAGATTTCCTTTGACGTGACGCTAGACTTTAGCGTTACGGACAAGCTTGGCATGGCAGCGAGCATCAAAAAGGAGGTTGAGGAAGCCTTCCCCGGTTTTTCCGTTACTACAAATTGCGACACCAACTATAGCGATTAAAGGAAGAAAAACGCAATCTGCCCAAGGAGGGTGTAAAAGGCGTTGGACTAAGATAAAACACGAAAGCAAAAAGCTCTCGGCAGATGACACTGCGGAGAGCTTTTTGCTTTTGAAGTTTATGGGGCGAACGGTCAGCTTGTCCCCCTAAGTTTTTGGCAATTATGATTATTGTGATAGGGCTGTCTGGTTTGCGTTAACTCCCTGAAGAGGAACCGCCGGCAGATCCGCTGGAGGAGGAAGTCTCTCTGTCACGAATCATGTGCTGCAGCGTCACCAGGATTGCTACGATGATCTCCTCATATTCCGGACGATAAATGTCGATACAATACTTGTCATGGATCGAGATAAATTTTTGTCCGATCACGGCAATCACGCTGCCATCCCTGTCATACAGCTCAAAATTCAGCGCAAGAATGTTGCCGCGAAGCTGCCAGCCAAGACCAATGATATTTGTAACATCCTTTATAATATGGAACAGTTCATTGGAAATCTCGAAATTCAAGCCACTGTCCATCGTAACATAATGTCTCTCATGCAGGGAAATCAGCTTTCTCTCGATATGCGCCACGTGCTCACCGGATGCCTTATACAGCTCCGTCTTGTCATGCAGGGAAATCACCTTTGCATTGGAACGATATACGACATTTTTATTCTCATCCGTGATTTCAATGCGATGATGCAGGCTAAAAACCTTAGTGCTGGTGTAGAGGGAGTAAGCGGGAACTCCAAACCGATCTATGTTATTTACGTTTGCGCCCTGACCAGCTTCATGGAATCTATGAACCTTTGAAAATGCTCCCATATGTGTTCCTCCTTAATTAAAGCACTTTGTTTCATTTACTTGCTGATAATGCTAGTATACTGGAAGACTAAGAAAACGTATAGTAGGAACTGATGCATAATAACTTGTTTATCGTGCGGCTTATGTGCTAAGAGAGTAGCAGGGGGCAAATTATGAGTAGTCTATCCAAGCCAAAAGCGGTATAGTTAAATTATGTTTAAGAAGATTATGAACATGCGAAGGGAGGTATGATGGAATGACGGACAGAGAAGCAATTCTGCAAAGACACTCGGTCAGAGCATATGAGGATCAAAAAATCGAAGCGGATAAGGTGAAGCTGATTGAGGAGAAGATCGCGGAACTAAATGAGGCGGGAAGACTTCATCTACAATTTGTTGAAGATGCAGGGAGCACTTATAATAGATTATTAAACAAGGCAATGGGACTTGGGTCGGCTCCGAGCGTGATCGCATGCGTTGGTAAGGAGGCGGAGGATCTGGACGAGCGCGTGGGTTATTACGGGGAGAAGCTGGTTTTGTACCTTCAAAAGCTGGGATTAAATACTTGCTGGACGGGCACTTATAACCGAAAGAATGTCAGCGTCAAAATAGAGGATGGCGAAAAGCTTGTGATCGTCATTGCCGTGGGATATGGAAAGGATCAGGGAAAACCGCATAAATCCAAGACGGCCGAGCAGGTGATGGAGGGGAAGGCGGACAGACCGAGGTGGTTTCAGGAAGGCGTTGAGCTTGCGCTTCTTGCTCCAACAGCCATCAATCAGCAGAAATTCGCCATCCGGCTCAACGATGATGACACGGTAACCTTTCTCAACAAAGGAGGCTTTTTCAGCCAGGTGGATTTGGGAATCGTCAAGTGTCATTTTGAAATCGGCGCAGACTATGGGAGGACAATCTGATGGAGTTTGCAACGCGTGATGATGAGGCAGCGATTCTCGATTTTTATCAAAAGGTGATCGAAGCAGTAAATGCCTCTTCAATTCGTTTGGGGTGGAATATCGAAACCTATCCAAATCAGGAGTTTGTTCACGGCGCAATTTCAAGGAAGGAAATGTGTATCCTTCGCGAAGATGGACAGATCATTGCGGCGGCTGTCGTCAACCATGAGGTCAATCCAGAATATGACGACGTCAAGTGGGCGGTTTGTGGTCCAAAAGAAAAGGTGGCGACGATCCATGCGCTTGCAGTTGCACCTGACAGACGAGGAAGCAAGGTCAGCTATCAAATGCTTTCGAAGCTCGAGGAGCTTTGCCTGAAAAACGGAGATTTGGCAATTCATCTCGACGTAATCGACACCAATATTCCGGCTTATAAGCTGTACCTAAGGAATGGCTATCAGGAGGTCGACTGTATTAAGATGTATTATGAAGTCGTTGGTACCAGAGAGTTTTGGATGATGGAGAAGCTATTATAATTTGGTAATATGAAGATACGGACAAGTCGGGATTTCTTATGTCGTGTGGTCTTACAATACGTTGGATGGAGTTTTTGATAGAAGCATAGATCATTGAGGAGAAAACAAATGACAAACGAAGAATTAAGAAGTGGTCTTGTGAAGACCTTGGAGGAGATGAAAGAAAAGGCCGTGGCTATGGGCATCAGCGGAGTTGCCGTGGCGTCCATTCTTAACAGGGGAGAAGTGTCCGACTGGATCGGCGAGATGAAGGTCGTGGGTGAGCCCTGTAACCGTAAGGAGGGTTGGAACCTTGTTGCAATCGCATGGTCAAAATGCGGTGAGGCAATTGCATCAGAAGCAGACAGTGGAAACCCGGAACGAAAGAAGATGCTGGGAGAATGCGGATTCGTGGGTGCGGCTTATGAAGAGTATGAGGGATACAAGCTGGCATTTGCGTTTAGTGGTGCACTTTCGGAGGAAGACTTGGAAGTGGCAAAATACGGAATTGGATGCATGAAAACAAGATTACAATAAGACAGCAGGGACGCGGCTTGACGAAGCATGAATGATCAGGCGTCATGGGAGAGACATGGAGGAAGGAATCGCGCAGATCGGCCGCGTTGTGACGCTTTGTCATGGACGGGGACTTGGCGGGGGAATCCTTCACAGAGGCGTCCAGATCGCAGAACAAGAATTTGGAGCGAGGAGAATTTACCTTGAGGCGCAGCAGTATGCCATCGGTTATTACGAAAAGGAGGGCTTCGAGGTCACTTCGGAACCGTTTTTGGAGGACGGGATTCCTCACGTGACGATGGAAAAGAAGTTATAGTGGGTATCGTCTTGTTATAATTGTTCTTTCTCTATGCATTTACCTCTCTGGCTGATAGTATAAAATTGTAAAGCGCTTATACAAATAAAACTGAAACGATCAGCAGATCAGAAAGGATACGATGATGAATAGAGACATTTTTATTAGGAATTTGACCAATGACAGAATAGAGATGAGCCCTAAGGGAAGGAATGCGAATGAGCTTACGCCGGAAGAATTTGAGAAGATTTATGAAAGCTTCTTTGACATGATTTTTGAGATAGCAGCTACCGACATTTCAGGGCTGACGGGTTATGGAGAGTTTGACGAAAACAATCAGGCGCCATATCAGACCTTGGAAGAATTTATTACGGATGAGGTCATCCACGAAAAGACGGAAGGCTATTGGAAGAACTGGACCCAGATGTTTGGAACCACGTTTTTGGAAAAGGATTATTATTTTGAGATCGCAAACAAGGCGCTGAAATACGCACCCTACTGTGAAGATCAAAGATTCCTTGTAAACAATAACATGTTCTTTTGCAACATGATCGTTGACGAGGCAGGAAAGACCTATTGTGCCGACTGGGGAAGGGCCGGAATCATGGATTACATGATGGATTTTGCCATTCTCGACCTAAATAAGCCATATCTTCTTGTGCCGGAGAAGCTTTTCGGGTATGCTAAGAGAAGAGGCATCAAGATTGAGAACTTTAAGGAGAGGTTCCTGTGCATGGCATATTTTAAGGGAATCGCAACGCTGAGATGGCATGCCTCCATCGATGATCTGGAATCCTGTGAGTCGATTGTGAGATCCATCAATGCGCTGGAAGATCGCATGTCGAAACTGTTAGACCGGTAGGAGCAGCTATGAAATATGAAAACGCAAAGGACATTCTTCCGGCAAAGCTTTTAGAAGAGGTTCAAAAGTATGCAGAGGGCAAGGTGATTTATATCCCCAGAACCGAAAAGGGGAGGGGCTGGGGAGAAGCCTCCGGATACAGAGACAAGCTCAAAAAACGAAACACCTTGATCTGCAGTCGCTACTCGTCGGGGCAATCTGTTTTGGAGCTCGCGGAAGAATTTTTCCTTTCACCAGAAACCATCAAAAAAATCGTATATGGAAAGAAGGTGGAAACGCCCATGTTTTCAAATTCCGTGACTTCGGCTGCGCAATATGCCGCAGCAGGAATGGGGGAGGAATGGGTTCGCATTTTCCTCCAAACGTTAGGACATGAAATGCCGGAGCTTTCTGAGTATTTTATGTCAGAGCTGGTCAGAATCCCGTTAAGACTGATTGAAACGAAGGATTTTTCAAAAAAGGATGGCGGGGAAGCAGCTTCTTTTGAAGTGCCGCTGCTCGTGTTTTATGAGAAGGGAGAATTCTCCGTACCATATCAAGCGGCCCTGTTTGGAAAACTGAAGGCGGAAAAGAAAAATGCACATTATGCATTTGTTTTTGCCAGAAATCAGGAATATGGATATTTTTGGAAGAATTACGGAAAGAATTTCCAAAGATAAGGAAATGAAATCTTAGAAAGGTTAGGATGTGATTTAGGTCCTTGCTTAGGGAGTTTTATGGAAACTTATAGCTTTGGTAATGAGTCAGCAAGCATCGTTTTGCTTCAGCCGGTCGATGAACATGACCTGCATTCCATGGAGAGCGAGCTTGCAATCATCAAAGAGGGCATCACGGTGGACTTTCAGATGATTGCCTTTCGAATCAAGGATTGGAACAAGGAGCTTTCCCCGTGGAAAGCTCCTGCGGTATTTGGCAACCAGGATTTTGGCGATGGCGCGGCAGATACGCTACGGAAAATCCTAAGGCATTGTGCGGATCGGACAAAGACCTATTATATTGGCGGGTATTCTTTGGCGGGGCTCTTTTCCCTGTGGGCAGCCTATCAGACGGATTTATTTCAAGGGGTTGCCGCCGCTTCTCCCTCCGTATGGTTTCCGGGGTTCACGGAATACATGCAAGAGCAGGCAATTCAAAGCCATCAGGTCTATTTAAGCCTTGGGGACAGGGAAGAGAAGACGCGGAATGCCGTCATGGCAACCGTGGGGGATCGGATTCGCATAGCAGACGAGCTTTTAAGGAAACAGGGCGTAAACTGCATCTTGGAATGGAATCAGGGAAACCATTTCCGGGAGGCGGACAAGAGAACGGCAAACGCATTTCTTTGGCTGCTTCGGCAAACATTGTGAGTTTTCGTGAAAGCCCAAAGTGATATGAAAATTCAAAAGTGTTGCGTGAAATTCCAAAAAATGGTTGACATCCCGGGAAACTGTCTGTATAATTTGTTTTGTTGGTAATTCGATTTACTGACCTGTAACTGTTCACCGTGCATCGCCATTTGGCGGGAAAGGAGGTACTACAATGATGATTCGCGTACGTAGATTTGACAACATTCATAGCTATCATAATACCTCCTGGAGATGTAATAATTAGCGCGGCAGGTTTCCTTTCTTATGGAATTTCCCTAGATATGGCAGATGTGACAAACGCTTATTATGCCCCAATACCAGTAGGTATTGGGGCTTTTTAGCGATCATAGCTTCCAAGCGAGCCGCCGCTGGGCAAGCTTGCTTGCGCCAGGGCGTGCTCATTTGGAAGCGCAACGTGAATGAGTCAAAAAGCGCTGCGAAGCGGCGCGATTGACGAATTCAAGTAGGATTGCGAGAGCTTCCAAGAAGCGAAGCAATCCGTATGATCGCGTGGGATTATCAGAAAGGGAGTGATGCTTAATGTTTCAGATAAAGAATGTTACGCTGATACATAAAAAGGATCTAAGAACGATTTTGGAAAATTTTTCTCTCGTCTTAAATGACGGGGATAAGGCTGTTTTGATCGGCGAAGAAGGAAACGGAAAGTCTACGCTGATGAAATGGATCTTTGACCCGCAGCTTGTAGAGGAGTATATCGAAGCGACTGGGGAGAAGGCCATCAGCGGCGAAAAGCTGGGGTATTTACCTCAGGAGCTGCCAGCTTCGGAAAAAACGAAAACGGTTTGTGAGTACTTCATGGAAAGCCTGGATTTTCTGGATCAGACACCGAAGGAGCTTTCAAAGCTGGCGAGTGATTTTGGAGTGGAAGCCGAATTTTTCTATCGGCAGCAGGAGATGAAGACGCTCTCCGGCGGTGAACGCGTGAAGGCGCAAATGATGCGGATTCTGATAGAGAAGCCAACGATTTTACTGCTTGATGAGCCGTCAAATGACATCGACATCGAAACACTGGAATTAATGGAACGGCTGATCAATCAATGGGAGCATGCCGTGCTGTTTATCTCCCATGATGAAACGCTGATCGAGCATACGGCCAACCGCGTGATCCATTTCGAGCAGATCAGGAGAAAGACGAGGTGCCGTCATACCGTGGCAAACATGCCCTATCGGCAATATGTGGAGGAGCGCCTGAACGCTTTCGAAAAGCAGGAGCAGATCGCGCTTGGTGAGAGACGGGAAAAGCGGATCCGAGATGAGAAAATTCGAAGGATGGAGCAGAGCGTCGGAGCAAGGCTCGATAATATTTCCAAGGGTGATCGGGACGCGATTGGAAGGCTCCTCAAAAAGAAAATGAAGAACGTCAAGGCCATGGAAAGGCGCTTTGAGCGGGAAGATGCAGAAATGACGGAGATGCCGGAGCAGGAAGAAGCAATTTTTTTCAAGCTTGGCAATAAGGACAGTGCGATTCCTTCTGGGAAATGGGTATTGCAGTATGAAAATCATGAATTGACAACGGCAGACGGCGGGAGAACGCTGGCGCATGCCGTGGAGCTGAAGCTTCGTGGCTCGGAAAAGATCGGTATTATCGGGACGAACGGATGCGGAAAGACAACGCTTCTTACTTTGTTGGCGAAGGAGCTGCTGGCAAGACAGGATCTTCGGGCAGAGTACATGCCGCAAAACTACGAGGCGCTTTTGGACATGGACATGACTCCCGTGGACTTTCTTGACGACTCGGGAGATAAGGAGGAGCGGACGAGGATCCGTACCTATCTCGGGTCGCTGAAGTATACGGCAGACGAGATGGAGCATCCCATCAGGGAGCTCTCCGGCGGACAGAAGGCGAAGGTATTGCTCTTAAAGCTTAGTATGTCGGGGGCGAACGTCCTGATCTTAGATGAGCCGACGCGGAATTTTTCACCCCTGTCCGGACCTGTCATTCGCAAAATGCTTCGAGAATTTCCAGGTGCCATAATCAGCGTGTCGCATGATCGAAAATATCTTTCGGAGGTGTGCGACAAGATTTATCGCCTGACGCCAGATGGATTACGTGGCAAGGAATCAGAGGCAGCTAACGCATTTTGATGGAGGTTGCGCGCAGCAATCCATGATGCAGTATATTATTCCATATTTAAGGGAAGATCTAGAGAAGAAGGATTAGGAAAGAAGGGAAATGACATGGTGATGTTTTTAAGACTTCGGAATATCTGATCGCGGGAGCCGTTGATAAATGGTTTCCTGCAGGTCTCACGAAAGATGAAAAAGAAGCTTGTAGACTGTGAAACAATTTATCTAAAGGAGAAAAATCATGATATTCCAAGACAATATAATGAAAAAATATTTAGAAAACGTATATTTTATCACGGGAACACCCTGCGGCGGAAAGACAACAGTCTCTCGGGCCCTTGGCAAGAAATACGGGATTCCCGTATATGATATTGACGAGCGCTTTGAGGAGCATCAGAAGGCATCCGACGCGGAGCATCAGCCTGCGATGAACAAGAATTTCAAGGACGCGGATGAGTTCTTTGGACGGAGCGTGGAAGAGTATAAGGCATGGCTGTTGCAGAACACGCGGGAGCAGCTGGATTTCGTGCTTTTGGATCTGATCCGATTGTCGCAGAATGGCAAGATTATTTGCGACTGCCATCTGAGACTGGAGCAGGCAACGATCTTTACGGATCCATCGAGAGTAGCCTTTATGCTGAAGAAGCCTGAGAACCTGGTGGATGAGTATTGCAACCGCGCGGATCATCAGGGCTTTAATAACTTCATCCACAGTGCGACGGATTTTGAAAAGGCTAAGGAGACATGCAACGCGACGCTGCTCTCCCTCAATGAAAAGTTCTATGAGGACGTGAAGGCAAGCGAATACTTTTGGCTTGAGAGGGATAACGCAAGGAGCGTTGAAGAAACGGTAGCGCTGGTGGCAAAGCACTTTGGACTAAGGGAGCCTTCGGCAAATCGCGCTGAGGGGAAGACGAAGGAAGGGGATTTGGAACCGGGCAAGGCATTCGATGAAGCTTTTGCAAATGGCGGGCTTCAGATACGGAAGGTCGAGAGGAATACGCCCCTTGCAGAAGAATTCCTGCATTTTGTGGAGCAGTGCTCTTGGACGGAGGTGCGAGAACATATTGCAGGATTGATCCGAAACTGGGAGTTCACGGATTGGGAGACCATGTTCGCGGCAGTCGAGGATGGGAAAATCGTCGGTATGACTTCGCTTCTGAAGGAGGATTATTATCCTATGCCGGAAATCTGCCCGTGGGTATCCTGCGTCTTTGTGGAAAAGGACTCCAGAGGTAAGCGCATCAGTGAAAAGCTGATCGCGGCTGCCAATGAATATGCGAAGGGTCAGGGGTTTGAGAAAACCTATATTCCCACGGAATTCACCGGATTTTATGAAAAATACGGGTATACCCACGTGAAGGATATCGTCAACTACGGAGGTGGCACCGATCGCCTTTACGTGAAAGAGCTTTGATACAGAAAGCAAAGTCATTAAGTTAAGCTTTCGATTTCCTCGAGGGGAAGGTTTGGATCGTCTTTTGGGTAAAAGCCTGTCGGAAAGGCAATCCAAACCTGTTCCCGAGGTATTAAGGAGGGGATGTAAGTGAATTATTTTATCGAGGGAATTCAGGGCGCAGGTAAGAGTACTTTGGTGGGGCGGCTGGCGGAGAAGCTGCCGGACTGTCACGTGTTTAGGGAGGGAGATTATAATCCCGTGGAGCTGGCATGGTGTTCTTACCTGACCAAGGAACAATATGAAGCGGTACTTTGCAGGTATGCAAAGATCGCGGACGAGATTAAGGCGAATACCACCATCGAGCGCGTTTTTGCTCCCGAAGGCATGAACGTGGACAGAAATGCGGAAGACCGTTATGTCGTTACTTATACGAGAATTTTGACGGATATTCCCGGATTTCATAAGGATCTTGAGCAATATGAGATTTATAACGGTCGTGTGGACAGAGATACCTTTGACAGAATCATTTTTTCCAGATATGCAAAGTGGCACGGGGATCATCAGGTTTTCGAGTGCTCCATTTTTCAAAACATTGTGGAAAATCAGATCCTGTTCTACGAGATGACGGACGAAGAGATCTTGGAGTTTTACAAGGAGCTGGCGCAGGTGATCCAGGTGGAGAATTATAAAATTCTTTACCTGGACGTACCATGGGTGGCAGGAGCGCTGGAGATCATCCGCAAGGAGCGCGTGGACGCAGAGGGAAATGAGATGTGGTTCCCGCTGATGCTGGGATTTCTTGAGGATTGCCCCTATGGAAAAAAGCATGGCCTCAAGGGCTTTGACGGCCTGGTAAAGCACCTGGAGCACAGGAAGGCGCTGGAGCTTCGAATCCTTAAGGAGGTATTTCCGGAGCATGCGGTCATCCTACCGTCGAAGGATTATGATCTGGGAAGCATGGACTTTTAAGGATGAATTGGGGGAATGTGGATTGACAAATGTTTTAGAGAAGGCAAAAGCCTTTTATGATTTAGAGAATTTTGAGTTTGAACAAGTGGGCGGACATGATGGCGGAAGAAATCTCGTCTATGTCTGTAAACAAAATGGTGAGAAGAAATATGTTTTAAGGGTTTCCGCACTGGGCGACAGGACAATGGAGGACTATGAGGCGGAGACGGAATTCGTGCATTACCTCGCAGAACATGGTGCGCCCGTAGCGGACGTAATCCCGTCGAAGAAGGGAAAGCTTGTGGAGTGTCTGGTAAGTAAGTCAGGAGTAAGGAATATGGCGAACGCGGAATGCTTTGTATCCTTATTTGCGTATGCCAAAGGAGTTCTTCTTAGCGAGAACGGATATCATTACAGAGAGGGAGCGCCGATCACGGAACTTTTCTACAACATGGGAAAGGCGATCGGCGCGATCCACAGGCGTTCGAAGCAATATCAGCCGACTCATAAAAGGCAGCAGTATTTTGACAAGTACAACATGGAGTATATCGGCAAGGTGATCCCGGATGCTTATGCGGAACTGAAGGCAGCCATCGCGGATCGCCTGGAGAAGTTTAAGGCGCTGCCCATGGATCCGGAGAGCTATGGCCTAGTGCATTTTGATTTCAGCGACGGGAATTATCACGTGGATCTCAGCGACGGCGCCATTACGACCTTTGATTTTGATAATTGCATTTATTGCTGGTATGTGTTTGACCTTGCTCATCTTTGGACGCACGGCGTTGGCTGGTGCATGTGGATCGAGGACGGGGAAGAGCGCCTTAAGTACATGAAGGAGAAGTATTTTGCAGTGGTCCTTGAGGGGTACCGGAGTGAGACGAATCTTCCGGAAAGCCTGCTTGAGAAATTGACGCTCTTTATCGACATGGTGCTGATCGAGGGCATTGTGGACGAGTTTGAGTGTGCCGCACGGGAAGGCGAAGAGCCGGATCCTGAGGACATAGAGGATTACGTAAAATGCCTAGTGGAGGATATCCCCTACGCAGGCGTAGGAGTAGATTTGTAAAGGCAGGCTTCCGTTTGGAAACGGGAGAGGCCATAAGCTTTAACGGAGGAATGGGATCATGACGGAAAAGGTTCGTTTTTTGGAAGAAATCGGCGCGAACGGCCACGTGGCTTTGAACGTATTGCAGTATGACGGGTGGCTTCTGCGTTTTTCAAACGGTTACACCAGCAGGGCCAATTCAGTTTGCGTGCTCTATCCGTCCACGAGACCCGTGGAGGAGAAAATCGCATACTGCGAGAAGTGCTATGCCAGTCAAGGCTTGCCGACGATCTTTAAGGTGACGGACCTGGATAAGGAGTTTTCAGACCTGCTCGCAGGACGCGGTTATCAGATCGTAACGCCGACGGACGTCATGGAGGTTGTCGCCTGGAACGCTGAGAATGCCCCCCTTTGTCATGAAAATTCCGGGCAGGTGAGTGGCGGATGCGGAGAGGTGCATTGCAAGTTTTCTTCCGAGCCATCGGAGTGGCTTCCCTATTATTTTATCTTTGAAAACATCACTGACGAAACAAAGAAAAATACCTTTCAAAAGATGCTTTTGAGGGTGATGATCGATGCGACGTATGGTATACTTTATTATGAGGGAGAGCCCGTGGCATGTGCTTCCATCGCGGTGGAGCATGGCTATGCGCTCTTGCATAACGTGATCGTCACCTCCTCCATGCGGGGGAAGGGACTTGGTGAAAAGCTTTGCCGCGCCATGATCGCAAAGGCGAAAGAGATGGGGGCTGAGCACGTGTTTCTGCAGGTTGTTCAGTCAAACCAGGTGGCGATGAATCTATATAAAAAGTTAGGTTTTCAAAAGGATTATACTTACTGGTATATGAAGAAGGCTTAAGG
>JAEEGG010001700.1_pt1 | contig 58367 bp, 48 predicted proteins | sample 9134161 | NCBI WGS metagenome assembly JAEEGG01 (sample SAMN16246543, study PRJNA631951) | gut metagenome | biome: gut microbiome; feature: rumen; material: CR-attached | host: Bos | place: Iran: Karaj | collected 2018-10
TTATCATCTGGTTTGTTTCTGTTCTTTCTGATTGCTCATATTGAAGTTTGAGCTTATCAATTATTTGCGGATCTTTTTCCTGCAGTTCCTTAAGTTTTCCAAACGACTTGATTGTTCTTTGCTTTTTTTTGCCAGAACTGTCCCGGTAGTTCTCAACAATTGAGAGATACTTCTCATGCGTAGGTCCAGCTGATTTTATGGCAACATAAACACCCATGATAAATATCCCTCGTTAACACCACATAAAGCATTCCACACTAAGATTATAACACCTCCGGAAAACTCCTTGCAACAAATTCGCACCCACTAATTTAATTTCTTTGTAGTTCAAAAATATGGGTTAGTCCTGGAAAAACTGACCATTTTAGGGTACTCGAAGTCAAAAACTCGGGTCTTTTGTCTGATTCACCATTCAATCATAAAAAAACCAAGGATTGCAGATGCGGAATCATGCAGCAGCAATCCTCAGAAAGTTAAAGATCCAATTCAATAATGAATTGCATTATCAGTAGTTAAAATCAAAACTTAAAGCATATGTTGCTTCCGGAGTCTTATACTCGGTTGAATTGTATCCCCTGGAATACGCATAGCGTTTATCAAAAATATTATCAGCCTTTGCTGAAATTTTGAAATTCTTGGAGATGTTATATCCAACCCCTAAATTAAATATACCATAGCCACCGAGTCTTTTTCCTCCGTCAGAAGCATATCTGCTTGAAAAAGCCTGAAATGATGCTGAAAGATCAAAATCATATACTGAACCGAGAAGAGTCCACTTGAAATCACGGCGAGGAATGTACGGAATATCATGATGATTCGTTTCATCCTTGGCTGATTTTATGCTGGCGTTAAAAGTATTTTTTACGCCCCAAAGTTCAAACCCGAATTCAGCTTCGATACCTTTGATATCAGCCTTGGCAATATTCTTGTATGAATAAGTTTCATAAAAGTAGATGATGCGGTCCTTGTAATGATTTTTGAAAAGTGAGATTCTCCAGTCCAGAATCTTGTGATCACCTCTGAGCATGAGTTCAATGCTGTTAGAACTTTCAGGTTTCAGATCTCCGCTGCCGACGAACGGATAATAAAGTTCCATAAAAGTAGGTGACCTGAACGATGTGCCGTAGCGAAGTCCGATTTTAAAATCATCAAGGAACGTATATCCTAATCCTCCCTGATAGGTAAAATGGGCGCCGTACTGTGTGTTGTGATCATACCTTCCGGATAATTCAGCCTGCACACCGCCTGCATCAAACTGAGTCAGGAGATAAAGACCGGTGTTGTGAATCAACGGGTGCTGAGCATCTATATGTGAATAATAAGCTTTCGATGAAGGCTTCAAACGATCACGACGATAATCTACACCGCCTGCCATGGTAAGAAAATCACAAAGTGCCAGTTCATTGCTCCAGCTAGCAGATGTTGTTCTAGTATAAATCGGAGTATTATCAGACTTCTTTTCCCGAAACGGATTCAGCATAATCTGCTCATAATCATCTGTTTTCTGGTAATTGAGAGAAAGTCGTGATTTATATATTTCCCCATCGTATTTTCCGCCGACTTCAAACGAATAGTTATCATAACGGTTCATATCATATTCATGTGCATGCCCGTCCCAGTCGGATATGTAACTGTTATCAAACTGAGATTTAGTCTGATTAAACATGAAATCGCCAAAAAGAGTAAAACCTCCAAGTCTGTGCTGATAATCAGCCATGAAATTTGTACCCTGGAAGCCATGATGATCACCGTTGTTCAAACCATCAAGAGGAAGAACGTTATATCCCTTTTCTTTTTCGGTACCTACAGCCAGCTTAATTTCACCATTTTCACCAACCGAATGTTTAAATGATGCACTTGCCTGACGGTTTTTATATGAGCCATATCCGGCTCTGACATGTATATTGTCATCATTAAAACCAGGTCTTGTGATAATGTTTATCACGGCCGCAGACGCCTGTGATCCATAGAGAGAAGCTCTGACACCGCGGATATACTCAATCCGTTCAATCATATGCACAGGAATTCTTTCTATATATGCCGCTCCGTCATATGAGGTATTAATTTTAAGACCGTTTATCAAAACGAGTACGTCCGTTGAATTTCCACCTCGCACCTGAATTTTAGACTGCTGTCCACGACCGCCGTTTATAAAAAGTTGAACATCGGGAAGATGTCTCGCTATATCTGCAAAACTCGTCGCCTGCATCTTGCTGATATCATCCGAGGTAACAACAACAACCGGAGAAAGTGCTGATGAGGCAGGCTCCTCATAACGGGTTGAAGTAACAATGATCATATTCTGATCTGTTATATTGTCATCAGCATTTCCGGCACTCTGTGAATCTGATGCCACTGAGACCGCAGGGGCGAGAATTGCCATGATTGTAAGAAGATACAACTTGTTCATTTAAATCCTTAAAAAATCGCGTAATAAGAAATTTCAAAATGTCGGGCAAGTCTTCGGACTTAAAGGTGACTAACCGCTTGTATACCACTTCCCAGCTGATGCCAGTGTCTACCGTATATGCGTCCCTTCTACCGCTGCGCGTCAGTTCCAGACTTTGACTGGATTCCTTTTTAATTTTCTTGACGAAAAACCATCGACAGACTGCATTATATACAATGTGAGCAAGTTCTCAAAATAATGAAGGGAGATCCGAAGATCTCCCTTCAAACAAAAGTATTTACCTAACCTTCATCATTCCATATAGTGCTCAGGCATAGGAATCTGTGACACACCTGAATCGATAGCAGCCTGTGCAACGGCTTTTGCAATTCTCTTAAGAAGCCGCGGATCCATAGGTTTAGGGATCAGATAATCTCGACCGAACTCCAGGTGAGTAGCCTCAGCTGCCTTTACAACCTCCTCCGGCACCGGCTCCTGAGCAAGCATGCGAATGGCATTCATAGCAGCCTTCATCATAGGAATATTGATGCATTTTGCTCTCACATCAAGTGCTCCGCGGAACAGGAACGGGAAGCAGATAACATTGTTAATCTGATTCGGATAATCAGAACGACCTGTAGCCATAATAATATCAGGACGGACACTTCTAACCAGTTCAGGAGAAACCTCAGGTTCAGGATTTGAGCATGCGAAAATGATAGCATTAGGAGCCATACCTTTGACCTCATCCTCAGTAACAAGGTTCGGACCAGATACACCGACTAGGATGTCTGCACCTGTCAAAGCTTCATGAAGAGTCTTAGGACCTGTGTCATTAATAAATCTAGGCTTTTCACCATTCAGATCTGTACGATCAGATCTTATCACACCGTGACGGTCACACATGAAAAGATTTTTTTTCTGAGCACCGTTTTCCAAAAGGAAATCCATGCAGGCAACACCTGCAGCACCTGCTCCAACGCATACAATTCTGCATTCCTCTATCTTCTTTCCCTGTATCTGACAAGCGTTAAGCATACCGGCAGCAGTAACAATCGCCGTGCCATGCTGATCATCATGGAAAACCGGAATTGAACACCGTTTAATGAGTTCCCTTTCAATGATGAAACACTCAGGAGCCTTGATATCTTCAAGATTGATACCACCGTAACTGTCGGCAATATTTGCAACTGTTTTAATAAAATCATCAACGCCGTCATGCTTGACCTCTACATCCACAGCATCAATATTTGCAAAGCGCTTGAACAGAAGCGCCTTACCCTCCATTACCGGTTTTGATGCCAGCGGTCCGAGGTTTCCGAGTCCCAGAATTGCAGTTCCATCAGTGATTACCGCAACGCTATTGCCCTTGGATGTATATTTATAAGCATTATCCGGATTTTTAGCTATTTCTCTAACCGGCTCTGCAACTCCCGGACTGTACGCAAGAGACAAATCATGAGCGGTATTCGCCTCTTTTGTAAGGGTAATAGCTATTTTTCCTGGTGGATTCTGATGATATTCTAAAGACTGTTTATATATTTCATCATGAGACATTACTAAATCTCCTTGTTACTGATTCAATTCCGTATACCGAAAACAAGAACGGTCCGGTTCCATATGTCACGCTGCAAGGGATGAAAAAAGACTTTTCAATTATTACATGTGCCTATATCAAGTATATTCAAAACCAAAAGAAAAAACCCAAATCACAATGTAAATTCTATAGATAGATCAAACAAAGAATTTTGATTCTTTGCAAATTCAAGTTGGAAACGCGAGAGTAATGGAATGATTGTGTAAACATTGAAGAACGGTGTTCATCCTATATACTAAGGCCATGCAGGCATGAGCACTATCATTTTTAAAATAGATGTTGTTACACAATGAAACCAAAGAAAAAACCAGTAAATCCAGAACTGGCATCTGCTGTTGCCAATATGATGAAGACAGGTGACTTGAAATCGTTAGCAGATCTCAATGATCCAGTTAAGCAGTTATCAAGTTCATTCATAGAAAGTGCTCTGCAAGGAGAATTGGATGATCACCCTGGTTATAAGCGCTTCTCACAATAAAAGAAATAAACAACTGACAGAAGGAACGGAACCTACACCAAGGTTCACAAAACATCAGTTGGGCCTGTAACTGTAGGAAGTTATGATACGATGCTGGAACCAAAGGGATGCAGCAATATCAATGGATTAGAAGAAAAATAATAGCCCTGTATGCTGACGGAATGAGTCAGGCAGACATATTAGCGACCATCAAAGATATGTATGATGTAAACCTTGCTCAAAGCACTATATCGGCAATCACCGACAAGGTGATACCAGTAATGTAGGAATGGCGCAAAAGAGCACTTGAAGAGTATTACCCGTTTCTTTATGTTGACTGTGTCTATGTAAACAAGAAACGCAGTTCAGAAAATCAGATAGGGAAACATGCAGTTTACGTGATACTTGGCATCAATCAGGATGGCCATAAGGATGTGCTTGGATTATGGATGGATCCAAGCGAATCCAAGAGCACCTGGTTAAATATACTGGAAAGTCTGAAAACTCGAGGCGTAAAAGACGTCGGGTTCATCATGATGGATGGAGTTTCAGGTTTGGAGGAAGTGGTTAAGATAATCTTCCCTAAGGCTATAGTACAACGCTGTATTGTGCATTTGATGAGGAATTCAATCAAATTCATTCCACCCAGGTGTTATAAAGCATTCTGTGCTTCTATCAGGCTGTATACCAGGCAAATGATGAAGTTTCTGCCAGAAATAAATTCGCAGAATTCAAAGAACCATGGGGCGATAAAAATCCAGGTGCGATCAGAGTATGGGAAAATCACTTTGAAACAACCATACTTCAGATGCTTAAATTTCCAAGCTGGATAAGACACTGCATCAGTTCAACAAACGCCGTTGAAAGCGTCAATTACAGCTAATATTTCTTCTTAACAGACTATTTTAATGGTATGTCGGAGTGGAATTGTCCCGGGTAGCTGTAATTATGCTTAAAACGGAATCCCATACATCTAGCGAGTCGCTTTCAGGAGAGCTTATCTCGTAGCATCAGTATTGTACGTTCGGGATGGTTAGAAGACCAACATTTAAAATGGGAAAAATTATATTTTTTCTGTTAAAAAGAGGAACTTACACATTTCGCTTGACACACTCCTTGGATTTATGATCAGAAAAACGATTAGTTTATGATATTGAGTGTTCCTGAACACTTAAAATTTTCACTTCAGCTATTCAACCATAAAAGCATCTTTCGGCCTGAATCCATGTTTACACCAGAAACTCAAAATATCAGCCAAGTTGCCAGGTTACAAAAAAAATCTGAATCCTATGTTTACTGCTCAAGTCTGTTTACAAACTCAGATTTCACCGCGTCAGACTTACATCCTCCCATAACATAGATCAAGTCTATACCTCATCAGGAGTAAGGAAAAGCAGATATTTCTGATCCATTAAAACCGGCTATTCGCCGGCACAAACCATCTGAATGTATATTTACCGGCTTCTGCCTGCCGGTCACCGCCCTGCTACTTACCAGCAGATGTCAAATCAGCCTTTCGGACCACTATCACCCCGGGATAAAATCCGTAAATTCCTCCGTAGGTATGCATGGAATGCAAAAGCTGGGATCTAGTTCTGTAAACAATACCGTCAAAAATTATTTTTCCGGAATCATTAACAACAGTAATTTTTTTATCCATATCAAACATATCGTCATTAATATTGATATACAGGATGTCATAATCTGAACGGTGCACAGTTATCCTGTTATTTTCATAATCAAAATCAACTATTGCAGTATCACCGCGGCGGGCCTGCTTAACATCAACTTCAAGCTGATACATATGATTGCGCAGAACCTCCTCCTGTCGCCAGACGACATGAGGCGGATACTGATCCCTTTCATACTGCGACATCCACTCAATAGCAGCCTTATCCTCCAGATCCATCCAGTGTCCCTTTCCCTTTACAATATTTCCGGAAAAGATGTAGCCGTCATTTCCGCTTGCCTCTCTAAGCTCGGAAAGCTGCCTGATGCGGGCAGCGCATTCTGTATTTCTGTTATACGCTGAATCATATTCTCCCACCCAAACCATGAAAGGAAGATTGTACAGGTTAAGAAGGGAAACATCCCCGGGATGACCTGCCATCATGGAAGCCGCCGCAAAAGCATCAGGCATACGAGTCGCCAGACGCCATACACCGTCGCCACCGGCCGAATAACCCAGAAGGTAGACCCGGTCGAGATCTATCTCATAGTCAGAGTAATAGAAAACTTTCACTATCTCTTCAATAATGCGATCTACAGGCTCCTTAAACCACATATCCCATTCATTCCACGGAGCACGGGGAGCAACATAAATTCCATATGGAACCTGGTACAGGGAAATCTGATTCTCCCACTGCTGGTCATTAATCTCCGGCAGCGTACCTCCGCCCCCGTGAAGAGAAATATACAGAGGATAATCCATGTCATCCTTCTTTTTTCCGAAAACTTTGTAATCAAACCTGACCTGCGGGGCACCTCCGACCCAGATTACCTTATTGCTGAGAAACTGCCTGTACATGGAAAGAGTTTCTTCCTTCATGTAGGAGTTATTAAAAACGTCATCATAAACAGCATCAAGCTCCTGCAGAGAAAAAGCATCGGAAGGCTTTGAATCTGCAAAGGAGGGATGAACACCTAAAAGCACCGCAAACAATGCAGCGGATAATAATTTTTTCAGAAACATAAGAAACTCAAGATAATTAAAAGTTACTACACAGAACCAAAATCACATACTGTCAAAATCACAGACATACAGGCACTTATCAAAGCAGCAAGCAGCGTATTATCAAAACCGGCATGGATACATAATATATGCATCCGGCGCCCAGTGCTGCTGAAGCGCGGGATCCATCATTCAAAGACAGCGGCACTGTGAACTTTGACATACCAGGTCTACGGAAGAATTTACTGCACCTATGCTCGAGCTTTTCAGCGCAGAAATATATTTCAGTATGCACTGCTTTATCTCAGTTCGGCGGCCGACAGACCGTTAAGCCCAGTTATTCAGAAAACGAAAAATTTCGATACATGAAATTCCAGTTACTGACCAAAACCGTTTTATGACTCTTCAGCAGATCTTTTATATTTAAATCCTCTGACACCGTCACCTGGTTTTCCTCTGCCCCTCACCATGTTTTAGCAGACAGCCCGGCAGATCATTTATATGAATAAAGTCACTGCACTGATTTGCAGCCTTCTCATGCACCGGCCCTGTTGCTGTTCTTAAGAGCGCTTCAGTTCATAACTCTGTTGCTGTTTTAAAGGCGTTTCAGTTCTTAACGCGGCTGCTGTTCTTAAGGGTGTTTCAGTTCTTTACGCTGTTGCTGTTCTTAAAGGCTTTTCAGTTCTTTACGCGGCTGCTGTTCTTAAAGGCGTTTCAGTTCTTAACACTGTCGCAATTCTTAAGGGTGTTAAGTTACTAACGGCTGTCGCTGTTATTTACGATGTTCCTAATCATTAACTCATAAGCAACTCATTAACTCATAAGCAACCGGCTGACTCCGGACAGAATCGTTCTTTACGCTGTTCCCTGCCCTTTAACAGCTTCAGCCGGATTCAAAATGCAAGGATGACGGTTACTTAAACAATTTCCAAAAGATCAGGATCTTAAATTCCACACTGAACAGAATTTTTTGGCATTAAAACTCTCGGCAGTGATATTGATTACCTTTACTGATCCGGTTTAATAATACGTAATACGGGTACTTATCACCCCTATAACCTTAATATTTCTCTGATGAGAATTCAGCGGAGCATAATCGCTGTTTGAAGGAATAAGCTCACAGTACGCGGAGCCGTCATCATTGTACTTCTGACGGTATTTTCTAATCACGACATTATCGTCGCCTTCAATTTTTGCAACAATGAAATTTCCGCTCACCGGAGTCTGATCCGTGCTTACAATAAGAGTGTCACCAGGTTTAATATCCGGAGCCATGCTGCTGCCTTCCATCTTCAGAGCAAAATTACCCCTGACCGAGGCCTCAACAGGTATCTGATCCATAGACGGGGATTTGAAGGTTTCATCAAGATCTGCAGCCTGTCTGAATGTCAGAAGAGGGACAAGTCTTGATGATTTCTTTGCATCATCGCCGCCCGGCATGAGACCGTAGTTATAAGATTTAAAATCAACAGACTGATCCTCACCGAGAAGAACAGCCACGGACACGCCGAAATAAGCTGCAAGCTTGTTTAGCATATCAAAGGATGGCTCAGTTTCATTTTTTTCATATTTATTGATGCTGCCGTAGGAACATCCTATTTCTTCCGCCATGGTCCTGAGACTTACTCTGCGCCACATACGGAAATTTTTCAGGTTTTCCACAAAACGTTCTTTATCTATTGCCATAATTCTGCACCGGAAAAATTAAATCAGAGTTAAAAAAAAATAAATTTTTTAAATATGAAAAAATGTTAACATTTGTTAAACATATTTTCAATCTTCAGGACTATGGAGACTAAGATGTTAAAATACTGTTTCACAGCTTTTCCATACACATCCTGTAATCCGCCGCACAGCCCCGGAACTGATAAAAGCAGACACAGTTCACAGTCTAAAATAAAAAATGATAAGTCGATCAGAATTGTCAGTTTAAAACATTTCAGACTGAAGAAACTGATGCTAGTATACTCCGTGTCATCACAATTTTTGTGCTGTTCATAGTTTTACTCCTTTTTTTACAATACTCATTCTGAGTACCTCTCGGGTCCGTTATACGGACCTTTTTTTTCGATTAACAGACCTGAAATCAATCCTGGGACAAAAGACAGAATACCTTTTAACAGGACATTGCTGACAGGCCGGCAGTCATCATGCCACGCGGCATATGCTTCAATTTTTTTATCAAAAGAATGACCGGGATAATGAAATAATGCACACAAACATTTACAATCATGTATGAAATCAACAGAGGATATCCGATGAAAAGAACATTCAAAACGCTATGCATGCTCATTGCAGTTTTCAGTCTTCCTGCAGAGGCTCTGACAGAAAAAGATTTTCTTGGGGACTGGACAGATCCGGATGATAATTTTATATCCATAGAGACAAAAGACGACGGAGGCCTTTCCATCGCAGTAAGCGAACCGGTGAAGGGAACAGATGATTTTAACGCATGTGAGTGCTCCGGCAGATATGATCCGGACAGACTCCGCCTCTATCCTGCGCCGAAAAGCAGCTGCAGCGTTTTCAGATTCAAAATCGGGGAGGATCTCACCGAAAAAGAATCATATGAAAAGGATAATAATTTCTACCTCATTATCAATGATTCCATGAAACTTGAAAAAATTGAGCAGGACTGCAAAAAAGGGACGGCCTGCAGATCGGTTTTCACAAAAGATGATGAGTAAGCGCCGACAGTCGGACTGCTGAAAAAAAAGAAACAGCCGAATCCTACCGGAGAATGTCTGTTTCTCCACAAAAGAAACAGTGCAGGAAAGTCCCCTGCACTGCAAAGATATTTAAACCCGGTTCAGTCTACAGTCCGCCTGCTAGTTTCATCATAACTGAAGCACTGTCACCGAGATTTTTCAATGACGAAATGTCAGCCGAAACAACCCCGTTAATCACACCCGGCGCGTAAAAGAGTCCGAGACCCGCGGCGATGCCCATGGCAAAAGCCATAATGCTCTGTCTTGCCACACCGGCGATAATACCGACCAGCATCATGGAGAGCGCAATAATTTTTCCGAGTGTTCCCTGGGCCCAGCCAAGAAGCGTATTCCAAACGTCGTCAAACTCCGAGCCCTGATCCCCGGCAAAGGCCGAATCGGAAATCAATAGTGCCAGCAGAACGGCAATAACCGATCCGTTTTTTCTTAAAAAGCCGAACAAATCAGCGGATAAAGAGGAACTTAAGAAAAATTTTTTGATAAGCGGAGGAATGAGGTGATCCCGAAGTGCATAGTTCTGCGAAGCCGTACACCGGGCAGAGCCTGCAAAGCCCCGACAATAAAAAAATAAAGCTGAAAGTCTGCTTTTTATATTCATAAAAATACTCCCTAATAAAAAACTAAATAAAAACAAAAAAATAATCGCCAGTCAAAATTTTATCCGCCGCCCCTCTGATGCTCCTTTTACGATCATCAGGATGACTTCATTTAAGCCGTAAACAGATGCAGAGAAGTAATTAAATCCATGCGGATCCGCAGAAATAAAAAACGGCGGCGACAAAAAATCTGATCATGCATCCGGAGGAGATATACTCACAAAAATGTGAAACTCAGGCTGAAACTGATAGACAGTTCTCATGAAAAAAAATTTTTTACCTGTTTTCAGCAGTCTCTCGAAATCTCAATCTGCTGCCTGTCAGTCAGCTTCCGCAAATTCCCTTATGCTATTTTTCAAGAGGTGCAAAATAACGCTCCTCATGACGTTCAGGTTCTCCCACCACCCAGCGTCGCGGCTCTATTTCAACAAAAACATGAGACGGTGAATTAAGATCCCCGAGATCATCCTCCCATCCCGCAATCCATATTCTCATAACCCCGGCAGGCGTTCTTACAGGTACGGGTTTATCCGGCAGATTGGGAATAATGTACGCCTCGCCCACGATTTTTCTGTTCTCCAAGGTAAACGGATCCGGGATCTCGTCAGCTTCCGCCGCTGAAGCCCGATTTAAAGCAGATGCTCCCAGGCTGCCGGTATCCGAATTTTTCTGCAGGGATCCACGGGCTTTTTCAGCACCTGTGCCGTCTTTTTCTCCTGATTTTTCATCTCTGCCCGCTCCGGCAATTTCTGAAAAATGCTCCATGCTTCCTCCGGTAGCCTCATAGACTTTTCTTACCGAAGTACAGGGCATGCCGTCCTGACCTCCCGGACACTGATATTCGTTTTCACCGATATTAAGAAAACTGCATCCTCCAAGAAGGAAGATCCCGATAAGAAACACTGAGCCCGCACCAGGCTTAATCAGATTATCCGCACACATATAAATCCGCCATAAATCAAATTCCAACCAGCCAGAAACCGCAGTAATCAGCAGTGCCGGGACTTAACATGAAACAGGAAAATACTCTTTTCAAATCTGCAAAAGCCTCCGACAAATTAACGCGAGCCCGGAGATCCCGTAAAAAAGTCAGCGCAGTAAAAAAAGCACTTCATTCCGCCATCTCAAATACAGATTTTCTTCTTAATAAACCCGGGGCGGGTCTTTATAAAGAACCCTGCGCCGGCTTGAATCCTGACTGCATCCTTATTTTCTGACGGCTGAATTCTCCGAAGCGCTGTCATTTCTGTAATTACCAGCCGTCTCCGCAGCCCCCTTCATTTTCGACTGTCCGGGGGATACCGCTTCAAGATATGTCCCCTTTGATACAATCACATCCACGGTTCTTCCTGCTGAAATTTCTATAACCGGATATAACCCTTCGGCAATTTTCAGATAAAAATCCGCTATGCGCCCGAGAGAGCTGCTGATCCCCGAGGCTGCCGCACCCTGAAGAGCCTTTGAACTGTAGAGACTTTCATAACTGACCGAGCCGCTGGTGCTTGTGCTGATGGTAGGAACGGCCTTGACATCAAAGGCGCCGGAAAGGCCGGAGAGAAATCCGGACATAAGTGATTTAGCAATAATCTGCCCCTGCTTGGAAACAAGCCTTCCTCTCACTCCGGCAAAACCGTCGGAACCCACCACATAGGCATCAAGATTACCCTCTATCACCTTTCTGTCAGCAGTAATGCAGGAAATAAGCTCGCCTCTTAAATATGCACGCTCAGAACTCAGGTCACCGTAGCCAGACACAATAAGAAAGCATTCGCGGATATCGCTCCTGTAACGGTTTGGAAGAACAGCCTCCTTTTTAAGCCGTATCAGGGCCGGAAACTGATCCCTGCCGTGCCCCTGACCGGTAGGCGCGTCCATGCCGTTTAAAAAAACTCCCGAGAGAATGGAGCCGGCGGGAAGATAAAGGCCGGACTTCAGACCTTCATTTCCGGGACTGTTTTCATCGGCCGAAGCACTTCTGTCTGAGATCCTCTGTTCATGATTTTCACCGTAGCGCTCCCCGCCCCTGCCGGAGGCTGTATAGACTGTGATCCTCGAACCCGGACGCATGCGTGTGCCTCCGGCTTGACCTGAAGTGCTGACGTGATCCGGATTCTGATCACTGCGTCCTGTTCTGTACATACCGTAACCCGTGCCGTCTGCATTGCTGTCATGAAACAGAAGTCTGTCAATTTCGTCTTTTCCGCCCCCGTCCTTTTTTTCAGGTCCTCCGGACTGAGTGCCGTTTACATGATCCGAAGAGACTCCGTGCCGGGAGGATTCGGCAGGATTCGAAGCTCTTGGTTCTGATGAACGGGAGGCGGATGATAAGGAGGATCCACCGGATCCGCTTTCCGTCGCTTCCGTTTTTCCGCCTTCACTCAGCTGGGAAGTTTCAAAAAAAGAATTTCCTTCGCCTCTGCCCGCGTATCTGCGGCCGTTTTCCGATGAAAGATATTTATACTGATCCTGAAGGCTCTGCAGCTGTCTGCTCATACTGTTAAGCCGCGCATCAAGAGCGGCAGGATCAATTTTAAGACCGCTGCGGTATGCCTGGCGCTCGAGCTGCTCCTGCAGAGCCGAGACCTGGCGGGCTAAATCGTGATTCTCTCTTGCCAGCTTTTTCAGACTGCTTTCCACGGCATCAAGAGAAACATCTCTTGTATTGCGATCAAGAAGCACATTTCTGACCGTGCCGTCATTTTTAACATTGTCTCTGCGCTCCGACATCATAAGCGCGGCCGATGCGACAAGGATCAGACCCCCGAAAAGTCCGGTCAGAGAAAGAGCCTTCTTCACCTTCGGAGGCAGAGAGGATTTTCCTTTTCCCATATCAGCGGCTCCTGAGGAGATTAGGTCTGAACAGTTCCTCCGAACCATTCTCATGGTACATGCGGCGGACAACAAACAATTCCGTTTTTTCGCCCGGAGAGAGATAAATCCGCGGCCATGCAGCCACGGCCGCAACATCATGAGCCGAGCATGAAGTCTCATCAAACTCTATATCATGATCTGAAGTGTTCTGCACCACGCCGATATAGACAGCAAAACTGTAACCCTTCATATACTGCCCCGGTGATTTGAAGCGGAATTCAAGTCCTGACTGGGCGCAGTAGGGAACAGACTGATCAGTTTTGGTTTCATGAAGCTCATAGCCTTCTGGAATTTTGTTAAGCGCAGCCGACTTCAGAATTTTTTTGATGGATGTGATGTAATCGCTGGAATGCTCAAAACGCATGGCTCTGTCGTTTCCCTTGAAATCCGGCTGCGCACCTGAACCCTCGGGAAATCTGAAGGTGACCTCGCGCGGCGGGATCTGCTTTGGAAGCATGGTGACGGAAATTGATTTTTCCGGTCTGCCCTGCTCGGTAACAAACATGGCAACAGGTCTGCTGTCAGATACGGTAATGTAGATTACATTGCCCCTGATGCAGAATTCCTCACAGGAATCAGTGGCACTGAATACCGAAGATGAAACAACCTCAGGATGCGCAAAGGGAGTCACAATGCGGTTAACATATCCAAGAGATATGGGAATGATTTCATTAACACCCCTGCGGACGGTAATGACGGTTTCGCGGTTAAGATCATAGGAGTTTACTTTAGACTGTCCGGCGGACGTGGTTTTATCCGAAACTTCGTTGTTTTTTCTCTCCGGTACCCTGCGGGAATGCCCTGACGAAGACTCTGATGGCTGAACTGTTTCTTTCTTTGCAGTATCAGCCGCATAATCACCTGAAACCCTTGCACTGCCGGAGGATGCCGGTACAGAAAAGGCACGGGAATTTTCCAAAGTTCCGGAGTCTGCGCTACCTGGTAAAACTTTTCCCGAGTCATGATCTGACGCCTGTCCTTCGGTTCCTGACGCCGATGCATCGTTTTCCGAAATATCGGTACCGCGACGGTAAGTATCTGATGATAATGATCCCATAAACGAGGATCCTAAAATTTTCGGATCCTGCAGTCTGACTTCATCGTGATCCGGTTTACCGAGAGAAAGTCTGTTATCTGAAAGTTCTGAAATTCCGGAGGATGAAGCGTTAAGTTTACCGGGAGGCTGCATCCGGTCCGCAGATTCCGGTGACGGTGCTGATTCGCCTGCATGCTCCTTAAGAGAATTTTGCTCTTGTGCAGCAAGTGAATGATTTTCTTCATCAGAAATTCTCTGAGCCGCCTGCTCTTCAATCCTAATCTCTTTCTGCCTGGAGTTATCGTCATGGTATGTATCAGGTACTGCAGCGGAGGAGACACCGCTGTTTTTTTCACCAGACTTTTCTGCTCCGGATCTTTCTTCAAAGGTCCTGTCCTTATCTGTCTGAAACCTTTGCGTGATATTAATGTCTGACGATGAAAATATGCCGGAAGATTCTCCCGGATCAGCCGTTTTTTCAGAATCAGGTGTATAGTTCCTCCGCCTTAAAAGATTTTCATCATGAGACTGACTGGCATCTGCGGAGCCAGCCGCAAGGAGCAGTGCGAGAATATATCTGTTAATCCTGGATTTCATTACTTTCCTGTGTTTCATATAATGAACTTGTGTCACTTTTAATCCTGATAATTCACATAATGCCAGCGGATTTTTTCTGCTGATCCGTATACAAATCATTTTCCCGGTTATGTTCACTTTCATCAGAAAAAATTTTTCATCAAAAAAATTTAAAGCACAGCAGGCGGACGAACCGGAAGATACGGTAAAAAAAATTTTTTCATCTATGCTGCTTGGTTCTCAAATTGATTCTGCCGGTCGAAGTTTGTCCGGCGTTATGCATTCAGCATATCATATGCAGGCTTCATGCTGCGGAATAATGAGCACCTAGTTGCGACCCCGTCTTGTTCTTAGGTATTTCTGCGTATGGGGAGGATCGCTGTAGGTATCCATCCATACCAGCTCGGGGGCATAGTTCGAAAGTCTTATTCTGAATTCATACGTTCTAAGCTCCGTCGTTTCCTTTTCATTGAATGCTTTTGTAAAAAATCTTCCCGATACAAAAATTTTGTCCGTACCTTTTTCATATTCAACGCTTCCCGGCTCAAAACGAAGCACCACTCTGTCCTCCTTTATGCTCAGTGCCTGCTGACTCATAGCCTCCATAAACTCCTTATAGATAGAAGGAGAAATAAGCTGACCGATGCGCTCGCGCACAAAATCAATGTTGCCGGGCGTTACGTTGCCAAGCTCCTGAGCGAAGAAAAGGGCCCATGCCTCCTTGTATGATCGGGATCCGTCATCAGAGCGCACCCATGCCTCGGATGAAAGTGTGTAAGGCGCTATCACAACCACTCTATCCCGAACTATAAATGCACCGACTAAAGCAAGCACGGTAACAGACAGACAGGCTACAGACAGACGGTAAAAAAGTGTTTCGCGCTTCATCCCGTTATAGGATCTGAGGTATTCAGCAATATGCATATCCGGTCCGTAGTAAAGAGCTGCAGAAAGTCCTGCCGTAAGAAATAATTCGGAAATAATTTTTGTTCATATTCAGAAATATTCCCTGATGAATGAGTTCGGAAAGCATTTTCCGCGAAGTCCTATACCGAATCTGGTGTAGGCCCAGTGAACGATAAAGCCGTTTGGATGATTGTCCCTGAAGCGCCTGTAGAAGTAATTGCAGCACAGGCCGATGATAGTGAAAAGAACAACATTGTCGGAAATAACTCCTATCATAAGTCCCAGCATCGGCGGAGCGAGCTCGTCGGCCTGCCAGAGCAGAAAATGCGGAGGATCGTCAATGTAGCGGGATATGTATACAGGTTTCATGTTAACTCCTAAAATTTGTGCGTATTTAAGCACAAATTCAGGAAAACTCGTGTTCAGGGAAACTCCCTTAAGGGAAAGAATAACAAAATGAGATATGCAAAAAAAAGAAAGGTCCCTTCAACCGCAAGGCATTCCGGGATATCAAGTATGAAGAAGAGGCTCAGATAAACAGAAACAAGAGTCCGGATTGTCAGAGGCATATGTTTTTAACGATACATAAGCGACAGGAAAACGGACTGCATTAAGCCGCCTATGCCGCTTGTGCCGGCATACCTGCAGGAACGTACATCATGTCGGATGCCGGCGACATTGTGCCGGCAATTACAGAACATAAGTGAAATTATCAGATCTGCTGATATTGCGCCGGCAATAACGGTTTTCTGGAAACATGCCGGATCACCGAACTCCCGCCATGAAGTTATTTTCTTCCATAAACCGTCACATCCATGTATTTATTCAGATGGTCCAGATCTATGTTGCATCCGGTTTTAAAACGGATGGTAAACGGCTTTACCGGATCATCTCTGAATTTTTCCAGATAAAAGGCTGATGTCGACAGCTGGAAATCTTCAGAATATCCTCCATCGCTGTCCTCTGTCGTACCGTTTAATATATTCCAATACCCCCAGTTGGCATAAAGCGGTTTAACAAGCGATAACGTATCTGCCGGAGAAATCATTTCTATCTGCAGCACCGCATTGGCATAGGTTACACCCTCCCTCTGATCCTTCGCTTCAGCTGAAGCAAGTTTCCTGCATTTGCTGAATACCTGATTGCCTGCGTCATAAGCAAAGCCGTAAAAGTTAAAAGAAACAGCATCAATTGTAAGAGGCTCTTCAGCAAGGGTTTCTTCAGGATTATCCTTGTTTCTGAAACCGCTAAAGGTACAGACGATGTTGTTTTCACCGATCCGATCCTCCGTTCCAGGTACAACTTCGTCATAACGGCACGGGGACTCATTAGATGAGGTATATGCTTCAGCAGGCTGTGCCATCGCAACGCACAACGGATCGTCACTGCATCTTGCCGCAGCATCCACCATGGCCGCGGCATCCGCCACACCGAAGCCATAAAAACTGGAAAATCTCATACCGGCCGCATTATCCTGCCAGCCATAGTCATATACCATCGGTTTGTTGTAGATCAAATCATTTTCAGACTGATTTATTTCAAGACTGAGAGTTCCCATGGTCCTGTCGTTTCTGGCTGTTTTAGCCAGCAGATAGCGAAGCTGGGACACAGTCATATCCGGTTTTACCTGATATGCCAGAGCAGAAATTCCGGAGATCATAGGTGTAGCCGCAGATGTTCCAGTCATGGTCTGGGTATAATACTGCTTATCCTCGCTGTCCATCCATGGTGCCCCGACCTCTTTATCATATCCGGTTTCATCCCATCCATAGGATGACATGGTAGTGACAATACCGGCACTGGTGCCGGATAGATCAGCACCGGCTCTGTAGCCCATGCTACCTCCGGTGGCGCTGATCCATATATTGGAACCGGTTGAACTGTATGACGCACGAACACCAAGAGAATCAAGGGATCCGACATTTATTACGTAAGGATGCCTTGATCTCTCATCGGTCTGTTTAAATTCACAGTTGGTATTCAAAAAACGGCAGGTGTTCACATAAAACTCCTTCATCGTCCCGGCTTCACCCCCCTTGTCCATGAACTCGTTACCCATGGAATGAATAAAGGCGACATCCTGCTCGTAAAGTTCATCAAACAGTTCATAGGTTGAAGGATCATTCTCAGGAACAAAATCAACCCCCATAGAATTGGAAATTAAACTGAATCCCCCGGTTTTAATCACGTATGAGAGAAAAGTTGATGTTTTCTCCGTCTTAACCGGCTCTGGCATTACAGCCGACAAAGCTATTACATTCGCGTTATAGGCAATGCCGCGTCCGCCCTTTTCATCACCCCCGGTGGCAGCGATAATTCCTGCTACCATCGTTCCATGAGTGAAAACCAGCGGTAATGATTTTGTCATCTCCAGCGAAATGCCGGTGTTGACATAAGCCTCGGCTCCCGGGATCTGCATTGCCGGTATATAAATACGATCCCTGAGATCCTCGTGGTTTATATCTACCGGAGTGTCGAATACGACTACATTCACTCCCTCGCCGCTGATCAGCTTCCCGTTATGCACTGTTCTCCAGGCAGGAATTACATTCATATCAATCCTTTTCAGCGGCAGATTGACCATGCCGTACGGGTTCTGTCCAATATTGTAGATATGCCACTGATCCGCAAGATACGGATCGGTCGGTCTGATTTCTATTCTGTAGATGTATTCGTTTCCCTGGACGCCTGCTACTGTAAACTGCTCTTTTAAGGTTCTCAATCTTTCGTAATCAATGTCGTAGCCGGAAAAATATTGTAGCGGCACGGTGTAGAACCACTCAAACTCCCCTGCCTCCTCTCCGGTGACAGGATTGATTTTGGACAGGGTTCCGATCTGCGCTCTGATATCTGCAGCATTATTCAGGGTTACCAGATACGGCTGACCGGATATATAATCACCACCTGCAATTCTCAGTTCCCCTGGCTGATCAGAATCCGGCTGCGGATCCTGATCATGATTGAATTTAGCTTCTGCATGACATCCTGTAAGCGCGGCGGCAGTGGAAAACGTCAATGCAGCCACAATCAGTGCCAGGCGGGACTGTTTAAAGTTCTGACATTTGTTTTTCAAATCGTTGTTCTTCATCTCTAACTCTCCCGCCTGCTATTTCAATACCAGTCTGCTTCCGAAAAACAGTGACGGAGAAACTTTTTCAACTCCGTCTATGCTCTTCAGTTCTTCCATGTAAAGCTTCCAGTTTTCATAATCGTTCACAATAATCTCATATCTTCTCTTTCCTAACCGCTCTGCATGGAAATAATCAGGCAGCGTGCAGGATGTCTTTTTTGAACATGTAACGATTATCCGGTTTTCTATGACATACCCGTTTCCGTTCGCTTTTTTTACAAAAGCGATATGCTCCGGTGTCCTGTTTCCTGATACTACCTTGAACATTCCTACCGTTCCAAGATATTCAGAACCATCTATGCCACTTGAAAGTGAACCCTGCATTCCGTCATCAGAGCCGACAGCTATGAGAGCAAAGTTGTCGGTTATTATCAGACTCTGTGCATCTGCACCGGTTTCAGCCACTGCAGAGGATGCAAGGAAAAATGACAGAACAGTAAATATAGATTTAAGTTTTGACCGCACCATATTATGGAAAATTTCAGGCATAAAACCTCCAATAAAAATCAGAAATCGAAATGTGAACGGCGGGAAACTGACTCAGAGTGATATGCAACAACCGACCATTCTGTGATATCAAAAAGTTTAACTGCGGCTCCGGCAGGCAGCAACAGAACACGGCAAAAACATGAGAAAAATTAGAAGCGTGTCGGAAGTCGAGGAATAAGGAATCTCTGTAGACAGTTACCGATTGCCCTGCTTCTATATATGTTAGAGATTTGCATATTGAAAGGCATATCTCTGTACAAGCTGAAATCAGGTAAAATTACCCCGTTAAACTTTTTAAATAAATCAAGGTAATCATTAGGTGACCCCCAAACACATTCGAACAGGTAGTCATCTTCATAAAAATGAATCCACTGATCAAAAATCTGCGGGTGGCTCATCAAAAAGGAGCTTATCACCACAAACCGCATGGAAGGAAACCGGAAGGAGATCTTTTACCGGCTGACCTCCTCCGGCGATCATATCTATCAGGCCATGGCGCGGCAGATCCGAGATGCCGAGGGGCAATGCCGGGAGCTTATCGAAAGCTACAGCGCGGAAGAGCAGGTTCTTCTGGCGAACTTTCTCACAAAAATCGAAGAAATCATCCCGTAATCCGCCTGAAATCAGATCCTTGCCAGCTCCGCTGATAATGCCGAAATGTCAGATGTCTGAGATGCGGGCCAGGGGCCGGAATATTCTCCGCCCTGCTCTGTCTCAGCCTGAACACTCCGCCCTTCCTCTCAGCCGGAATTCCGTTTATACTTGCAAACAGCAGGATAGTAGTTTGGAGTTCCCTGCTCTCCGGAAGCGCCTCAATTCCGAAAATGGTGTCATAATTTTCGGCAAAGGAGTCATTTCCGAAAAAAGGCTCTGGCCTTGAAAAGGACTGAAATAATCATTTTTGCGAGGGACTTATGAGACACCGGCGGCTTGTGATATTTTTAAGCCTGATGCTCCTTCTGATTTTCTGCGGAACAGCAATTACGGTAACCCATCAGGCAACTGCTGCCGGAAGCTCTGCTAAAGAAGACGCTCTTCCGGCAAGTATCAGCCCGGTTAATGAAGCGGCCGGGAATGGGAATGGTCTCAGCCAAGAGGAGATAATGACAATGGAAATGCGGATCGGCAAAACAGCGGTTTCAGCGGCATGGGAGCAAAATGAGGCGGTTTCGGCGCTGATGAAGCTGGCGGCAAAATCTCCCCTTACGATAAAAATGTCCATGTACGGCGGCTTTGAGCAGGTGGGATCAATAGGTCACAGCCTCCCGAGAAACGACCGCCGAATGACTGCTCAGGCAGGGGATATCATGCTGTATTCCGGTAATCAGCTGGTGGTGTTTTACGGCAGCAATTCCTGGGCATATACAAAGCTGGGCCGGATCACCGGGCAGTCACAGGAACTCTTAAAGGAGCTTTTGAGTAACGGGGATGTCACCGTCACCCTGTCTGCCGGCAAGAAGGAGAGCAGTAAGGGTGCCTTTGATTTCTCCAAAAAGACCGTGCTTCTGAACAGCGGCTATGAAATGCCCATCATCGGCCTGGGAACATGGGCGCTCACTGATAACACAGCGGAAGAAGCCGTTTATCAGGCGCTTAAGTCCGGCATGCGCCTTATCGACACGGCAAGATATTACGGTAATGAAGTCAGCGTCGGACGCGGCCTTAAGCGAGCAATTTCCGAAGGAATTGTAACCCGGGAGGAGGTCTTTATCACCGGGAAAATCTACGGCGGCAACTATGAACGCGCCGGCAGGATCATCAATGATGAGCTCAAGGATCTCCAGGTGGATTATCTTGACCTTCTGCTTATTCATCAGCCCGGATCAGATGATGCAGGCGTCTACAAGGCCATGGAGGAAGCGGCAAACGATCACCGGATTCGTTCCCTCGGGATTTCCAATTACTACACCAAAGAAGCGGTGGACAAAGTTCTCTCCTTTGCGACCATTAAGCCTGCGGTAATTCAGAACGAGAACCACCTTTATTACCAGAACACGGAGCTTCAGAAATACGTCAGACAGTACGGCATAGTCATAGAATCCTGGTATCCTTTCGGGGGGAGAGGCCATACTGCCGAGAGCTTCGGCAATGAAATAATCACGGAGCTGGCCGGCAAATACGGAAAAACCCCGGCGCAGATCATTCTCCGCTGGCACCTGCAGGCAGGCTTTATCGCCATCCCGGGTTCGTCTAATCCTGACCATATCGCGGAAAACTGTAATATCTTCGACTTTGAGCTGACGCCCGAAGATATGGAAAAAATAAGGCGGCTGGATCGGCGCCAGCGCTACGAAAACTGGTAATCTGCTGTTTGCCTGCGGCAGTTCTCCCGCCCTCTCCTGCCCGGTAGTTGCCGGCCGGATGCCTTCGCGTTCAAAACCGCAAGGCCATTACGCTGGAGCTTTAATGTAAAAGGCGCCGGCAAAGCCCGGATCTGTAACATCGGCATCAGCGCTGATCTCCTCCTGAATGAAAAGCGCATCTGAGTCCCCAGCTCCAGAGGATCTGCGCTGATATTCCTTGGCATTTACTTTGCGCTCTGTGTATGGTTTTCCCATTAGCGTAATCTGAGCATAGCGGGAAAATCTGCTAAATTGTACTATGCGCAAAAAGACCCATCATGAAGGTGAGCCTTATGGGATAGGTCGGTTTAGCAGTAGTTGGATTGAGTTTACATCCCAAACAGATCTCTGTGAGTGCCGGTTCTGGTAAGAGTCAGTATCAGCAGACCTTCTTCAATGCGATAAATCAGAAGCCAGCTCGATTGAATATGACATTCACGATAACCTGACCAGTTTCCTGATAATGCGTGATCTCTGTTCTCTTTGGGAAGTTCTTCGCCTCTAGCTAGTTTTCGAATGATCTCATCAAGAAGTTCTATATTAAGATTCCTTTTTCGGGCTAACTTGTAGTCTTTTTTAAACTGACCGGTCCAAGAAACACCGTACTTACTCATTCTTCCTTTAATTCCTTCAATGCTTCTTCAACGTCAGAGCAGCGCTTTGCTTCGGGATCTTTGGCTATGTTTTCAGCTTCAATCATCGCCATTATCGTTTCCTTGTTTGGTTCCTCCAGACGAACATTGAAAGGGAAACCGCCTGCTCGCAGAGATTGACGCATAAAGACATTGAATGCAGTAGCCAAATTTATGCCGAGTTCATTGTACATAGCTTCGCACTGACGTTTGATTTCGCGATCAACCCTGAAACTGTAATTCACTGTTGATGAAGCCATGGCAACCTCCTTCTTTTTTACATTTCATAAGTTAATTGTATGTGTATTGTATGTTAAATGTAATTATTTTGCGTTGAATTTGTAGTATGTTTCACAATCAATACCTCATCTCTGACATGACGAACATCGAGGATGTTTTAAGATTCGATTTCCACAATGTCACCGGTCTTGAACTCGATGGTCAGCTTGTCGGGATGCACGGTTATTTTCCTGATCCAGTGTCTTACCGGAGTCTCATCAAACTCCGTGAGCTCCGCGCTCTGGCCTCAGATGATCCAATTCTTTCAGAACAGGTGGTTATGAGACACTGTTTATTATGATAATAAAAGGATTTTATAGAATTTAAGTATACATGATATGTTTATTGTTTAATAACATATTGATTTATAAGGAATAAAAATATGGCATGATACTTGAAATATAAAGAGTAAAAGAAATTAACGGGATTACATGAGCAGGTGCCATGAATTGCAGGTTGGCTCTGTTACAGGTTCAGAATCATCTGTTCTCAGGGTAACTGCTCCGCAGTAATGACCGCATGGATGCAACTGCGGAATCATACTTAAAGATCTTCGCAGTAAAGATACCTGATGTTGCAGAAAATATTAGGTATGCCACTTTATCAGTAAACTTTGATTAAGCAAAAAAGGAGAAGAAAAATGTTTGATGTAGAGAAAAGAAATAATCTTCCGGTTTCTGCTGGCTCCTGCAGACGCCGTTCGCTGACGGTTGTGGATACAGTGGACAGTTTTGCCGATGCCGCAGGTGAATTAGGCGCGGCTTCCAGAAATTATGCCGAGTCTTTAAAAGTATCGTCCCAGAGAAGTCTTATCAGATCTCATGAAAAGCTTAAGGAGACAATAGAAAACAGCACACTGAGCGAAAGAATGCTTCGTGAGATCCTCGGGGCAGACTACTATCGCTATCGTGAGTGAAAACGGCATCTGTTTAAACATCGTATGAAAAGGAGAAAAATATGAAGAATTTGACTGAATGCAGACGAAACGGCAGGACCTCATCCGGTTTTACTTTTGACAGTTTTTGGGAAAATGTGGCTGCTGCCTGTTCAGATTCCGCCGAAGCTCTCAAAAATGTTACCAGTTCAATGAGAATCAATTCTTTGAGATGTCGCATTGAAACAAGGGAGGAGTCGAAGAAGCATCGTGACTATCTTCATTTCACTCAGGAGGAAATGGACAGGTATCTCGGTCCGGATCACGGCAGCGGCAAAGACTGGTGATACAGTTGATGACGCCGGGTCAGTAATCCGGGGATGCAGACCTGCAGGATCCAGGAATAACGGCAGTGCGAAAGAAGAATTTTTATGAAAGGAGATGAAAATATGGGATTGGTCGAGAATTTATTTGAAGCAGCCTTCAATATTGCTGCAGCTGCAGTCAATACAGTAAAGGCAATGCCGGAAGGACTGAACAACGCATGCGCAAGTTATATGAGAGAGCGTATTTCAGAGATTGCCGCAGTCATGAAGAAAAGTGATGAGAAACGTTTCGGACAGACTGCCCCCAACTGGTTCTATATTGAAACGTCCAAGAAGCTCTTAGTGTCCGATTACAGAATTCCGGAAAATTTGAAGTCCGATTATCAACGCTACAGCAGTACATTCGGGACGATTACGTGGGACGACCCGGAGCGTGATTACAGAATTCCGGATAATTTGAAGTTCGATTGTCTACGCCGCAGCAGTACATTCGGGAGGATTACGAGGCACGATTCGGATCGAGACAACAGCTGGTAACACTGACAGCAGTCGGACCGGCGAGTCATGGATGGCATGTCTGCATGATCTAGGAACTCAGCCGGAGAATCGACAGCACAGAAGTACGAAATTTATTGCAGGGAGAAGAAAATGGGCTTTATGAATAATTTGTTTGAAGCGGCATCCAACATTGCTGCCACGGCAGTCAACACCGCAAAGTCACTGCCCGATGGGTTGAACAATGCACTTGAGGGCTATGTGAGAGACCAGATTTTACATACAGCTTCACTTCTGAAGAAATGTGATGAAAACCGCCTGGGCGGCGCCGCACCTAACTGGTTCTACATGGAAATGGCAAAGAAGAGCATCCTGTCCGGTTACAATATTCCGGAAGATCTGAAATCCGACTATCAGCGCTACAGCAGTACTTTCAGCATACCTGCTCTCAGAGAAAACCATGACAACTATCGGCGTTAATGTGAGACACGGATGTTGATCACGGACAGAGACATGGCGAGGATAAACTTTTACGCAGAGAAAACATATCCCTGAAAATAAGATGAGTCTTTTTAAGGTGTTAGCAGGGCTGACGGATTTACCGGATTTCTTTCCCGTCCGGTACTGTCTGTCAGCCTTTTTAACTCTTCAGTCCACTGTTTCAGAAATCCGATTTTTTAGAAACATTCCATTTTTGGTATCATTGATTCATGTATGAAGTGATCCAGTGAGTAAAGAGACAAATGGCAATCAAAAGATACGGACTTCGATCCAGGGTTATTATCTACACATTGCTCCCCGTGGTTGTTATCGGCCTGTTTTTTGCCGGCAACTACATGCTTAACCGTTATAATCAGATTGAAAACAGTATTATCGAGGAGGGACTGAGCATTATCGAACCCATGTCTCTTGCACTCGAAAATCCCTATAATGAAGACGATCAGCTGATTATCAAGAAAATTATCAACTACGTTCACCGCAAGCATTCAGATTTAATTGACTGTATCGCGGTTCTTGACGATGCCAACAATATCTACGCGGTTTCCAACTACTCGCAGGATGTGGACAAATTCAAGGACAGCAAGAATGAAATGCTGTCTCCGTACACAAGCGTCCAGTTTCATCAGAACTATATTGTGATGAAAACCCCGATCTTTTCGGAAATCACCAGAGATTCCCAGGGGTACATCAAGGGTATCCAGATAAATTCCAGACTTCCTTCAGAGCTGATTGTACGCGGTTTTGTCTGCGTCAAGCTCAACAAGACTCCGGCTCTTCTGGCTCTTTACAAGGATCTGACTCTGTCTCTTTTTGTTGTGCTTGCCGGTCTCGTGCTTGCTCTCATTTTTGCCACCAATCTGATCAAGGAGGTGGTTGAGCCGATAAAGCGCATGATAAAGGCCATAAATTCCATTAAGGACGGACAGCTGGATACACGAATAACCGGTGGCATGTACGGCGAGCTTGAAAGACTGCGCTCCGGTATAAACGGCATGGCCCGATCCATATCGGCCTACCATAATGAAATGCAGCAGAGTATAGATCAGGCGACTTCGGATCTTCGCCAGACGGCAGATCAGCTGGAAATACAGAATGTTGAACTTGAACTGGCAAAGCGTCAGGCTCAGGAGGCCGCCAGGGTAAAAACCGAGTTTCTGGCCAATATGTCGCATGAACTGCGTACACCATTAAACGGTGTCATTGGCTTTACCAGACAGCTGCTTAAAAGCAAGCTTACTTCTTCTCAGCATGAATATCTGATTACTATAGAGCGATCCGCAAAAAATCTGCTGAGCATAATCAACAATATTCTGGATTTCTCCAAACTGGAGGCGGGAAAACTTACTTTTGAAAGAATTCCTTTCAGTATCAGAGATACGGTGGAAGAAACTCTTATGCTTATGGCACCTTCTGCCCATGAGAAGAGTGTTGATCTTTCATTTTACATTGATCGTAAAATTCCGTATCTGCTGGTTGGTGATCCTCTGCGTCTTCAGCAGATTATTCTGAATCTTGTTTCCAATGCCATAAAGTTTTCTGAATCCGGATCTGTCAATCTTAATATCCGCTGCGTAGAGCAGAAAACAGGTCAGCATGACGAAGATGAGAGGATCATGCATGTGGAATTTTCTGTAAGGGATACCGGTATAGGCATAAGTACATCCCAGCAGCAGAAACTTTTTCAGCCCTTTATTCAGGCCAACAATTCCATTTCAAGAACCTTCGGAGGTACGGGTCTCGGTCTGGTTATTACCCAGAAACTTGTTAATCTGATGGGTGGCGGCATAACAGTTAAATCCCAGGTGGGAAAGGGATCCGTGTTTGTCACTACTCTGCCTCTTGAGCTCGCACAGATGCCGGGGGAGCAGAACCCGGTCATATCCCAGATGCAGAATCTCAATGTTCTTCTCATTGATGCGAATCAGTGGGCACGTGACTCCATGAAACAGCTTATGGAGGACTGGAATATGAAGGTTTATGCTCTTTCATCGGTGGAATCTGTCAGAACCCTGCCGGTGCAGGACTTTTTTATTTCTCTGATTGCCGTGGATGAGCATACGGATCGCAATGAACTTGCCTCCTGTTTTGATGAACTGCCCCATGATGCTCCGTTTATAGTTCTCTCTAATTCGCATGATGTGGAAATCAACAACAGATATAAGCGCATGGGAGCTTTTGACTGTCTGATTAAGCCTGTTCTGCAGGAAAGACTGCTGGAATGCTTCAACAGACGCCTCAACAATGCGGAAAGCAGTGATGCACAGGAGGATGATGATTCGTCCGAACACAAAAAGAACCAGAAGCGCAATATAAGTGTACTGGCCGTGGATGACAATCAGGCAAATCTCAGGCTTATCACAACTCTGCTGGCGGAAAAGGTTGCCATGGTGGACGGTGCCATCAGCGGCTCCATTGCCGTGGAAATGTGCCGGACCAAAAATTATGATCTCATCTTCATGGATATTCAGATGCCGGTTATGGACGGTATCAGCACTCTTAATCATATCCGAAATGACGAGCACGGCAGCAATACCAGAACTCCGGTGGTGGCCGTCACTGCATTGGCGATCCCCGGGGAGCGTGAACGTCTTATGAAGCTGGGCATGAACGAATATCTTTCAAAGCCCATAGACGAGGTCTCTCTTACCAGGCTTCTGGATAAAGTCGGAGATATGAGCAGTTCCGAAATTACGGTTGAGGAAAATGTTCATGATGAATTTCTGAAGGGGAATACAAACTCCATAAGAGATCCGGAACTCGCCCTCAGGCAGGCTGCAGGCAAGAAGGATCTGGCTCTAGAAATGCTGGAAATGTTTCTCTCATCCATAGAGCCTGTTCAGGATGCCATCGGCAGAATCGATACGATTCAGGAGCCTGAAATGATAAAAATTATTCACAAGATGGCAGGCGGCGCGGCATACTGCGGCATGCCAAAGGTTCAGAAAATATGCAATCTGGTTGAGGTCGGACTTAGGGGCGGAAAAAAACTCAGGGATGTAGAGCCTGAACTTTATGAGCTTGACGATATGCTTGAATCGGCAAAAAAGGACAGGAATCTCTGGATTGATGAACTGAAGAACTGAAGAAGTCCCGGGATGGTGCCATGTCTCCGGAACAGATATGCTTCCGGATCAGTCACAGTTATGTAAATCTGGTGGACTTGATCCAGGATCAGATCCTGCGGTATGAAATCTCAGAAAAGGTCCGGCTGTCAGATTTGAAATGAGGCTGACTGAACCTGAGCGTTTCGCAGCATTATGTTTTACAACGTGCTGTCGGCGGCATTTTATTCTGTTGTTAAAACAGATTATTGTGCTCTGTTTTTAATCACCGGACACGTTTTTGAACTGAGCTTTTCGGGAGACCCCGGAGTTTGTGATATACTGAATGCACGGGGGTATGTGGAAAACAGCAGCTCAGTTTCCTGCATCCTGCTTTTTTTCTGCTCATCTGCTGCAGTACAGATTTCCGTGTCAGCCTGTTTTTAAGGGTATTGGCAATACTGTAAAATCGTCTTTTGGAATGGTTCAATGGTTGCAATAAGAGAAACTCACGACAAGGTCAAATACAGTCTGTCCGAATGGAAGAAATCCTTCAATGTCAACGAGGAGGATCGCCAGGTCATCCTAGACACCTTCGGTTATTGCAGTGCACTCTGTCCCGACAAGAAGCTGGAGGAACGCCTGCAGAAGCGCAGTGCGGAGATGATCGGTATTCTTCTCACCATTCACATGGACATAGCTACGCTGCAGGTGGCAATTCTCTACACCCACTATACGGAAAAACTTCTCACTGTGGCACAGGTGGAGCGGGATTTCCCTCCGCTGGTTTCCTCCATTCTGAAGGGTGCCATTGACATGGAGGCTATCCGCTTCCTGCAGAATATGGGGGGCGGCCAGGCAACCGAGGCTCAGATTGACAATGTCCGCCGCATGCTTATCGCCATGGTGGAGGATATCAGATCGGTTGTCATCAAACTCTCTGAACGCATTGCCTATCTCAGAGAGGTAAAGAATGCCGATGAGGAGACCAGAGTTCTTGCCGCCAAGGAAATATCCTCCATTTATGCACCTCTTGCCAACCGACTTGGAATAGGTCAGCTCAAGTGGGAACTGGAGGATCTTGCCTTCCGTTATCTTCATCCTGATACCTATCGCCAGATCGCCGAGCTACTGGATGAAAAGCGTATTGACAGAGAAAACTATATCAAGGAATTTACGGCCGAGCTCAAGCAGGCTCTTGATGATGCCGGAATCGAGGCCGAGGTGTACGGCCGTCCGAAGCATATCTACAGCATATGGCGCAAGATGCAGAAGAAGCATCTTGATTTTCACGAGCTGTATGACGTCAGAGCTGTAAGAATCATCACCAAGGAGCTTTCAAACTGCTATGCCGCTCTCGGAGTGGTGCATACCCACTGGCATCATATTCCAAAGGAATTTGACGATTATGTGGCCAATCCCAAGCCTAACGGATATCAGTCGATTCATACCGTAGTTCTTGGACGCGGCGGAAAGGCTGTGGAAATACAGATCCGTACCGAGAAGATGCACAAGGAGGCGGAACTTGGTGTCGCGGCTCACTGGAAATACAAGGAAAACAAGAACAACACCGACAGTTCCTATGAGGCGCGCATAGCCTGGCTCAGGAATATTCTTTCCTGGCAGGAAGACATGGTGGAATCCGGACATATGGCGGAGTCCGGACTTGTGGAGGAATTCAAGACTCAGGTCTTCGAGGATCGTGTATATGTTTTCACGCCCAAGGGTGATGTGGTGGATCTGCCCAGTGGTGCGACTCCTCTTGATATGGCATATCAGATCCATTCCATGATAGGTCACCGCTGCATAGGCGCAAAGGTCAACGGCAAAATAGTTCCTTTCACCTATCAGCTTCAGACCGGCGAGCAGGTGGAGATCCTTACCCAGAAGGAGCCGAATCCCAGCAGGGACTGGCTTAATCCGAACAACGGCTTTCTTAAGACTTCCAAGGCCAGATCCAAGGTTTCTGCATGGTTCAAGCGGCTTGATCGGGAAAAGAATCTTGAAGCCGGACGAGAAATTCTGGAAAAGGAACTCGAACGCAACGGTCTTGATATTGAGAAGCATGCTCTGCAGGATGCACTTTTAAAGGCCTGTGACCACTATAACCTGACAAATACCGAGGATCTCATCGTAAATGTGGGTGCGGGCATCATAAAGATAAATCAGCTTATCAACTATATGGAGCTTGGTCTCAAGGATCGTATCACCATAGCCGCGGAGAATGATCAGGAGATTCTGGATCGTTATGACACGGAAAAAACTGCCAGAGGTACGAAGTCTGAAAAGGGTTCCGGAAATATTGTGATTAACGGAGTCGGCAATCTCCTCAGTCACATGTGCCGCCACTGCCGTCCTGTGCCGGGGGATGATATAGTCGGTTTTATTACTCACGGCCGCGGTATTACGATCCACCGGGTGGACTGCGTCAAGTTTGCGGATCAGAACAAGCTCTATCCGGAAAGAGTGGTAGAGGCAAACTGGGCCGTCAACTACTCCCAGGGCTACGCCATTACCCTGAGAATAATAGCCGGAGATCGGCCGGGACTGCTAAGGGACATTACTACCGTAATTGCCAATGAGCGGGTCAATGTTATGGGGGTCAGATCCAAGTCCAATGTAAATACTCAGACTGCTGACATAGATGTTGATCTTGAGGTTTACAACGTCAGTGACTTAAGCAAAATCATTTCAAAAATAAATCAGATTGATGATGTTATAAGTGCCAAAAGACTGTAGCTGAAATCATCATTCTGCCGGAGCGGGGGCGGCTGTGTATGAAGCGTTTGATTGAAGCTCTGATTTTTTACCGTCACTTCTTATGCTTCAGTTTCTGCTGTCTGATTCTGACAACCATGTTCAGAACTGTCGGCGCAGGCATGCTGCTTTCCGGCAGTGAGACTGATTTCCTTTCTTTTCTTACATCCGGTGCCGTTACTGATATTCAGGTTGTTGCATGCGCACTTCTGATCCCGCTGGTGCTGGTTTTTCTGATCTCTGTCATGCCGGAGGAGTCTGCAAGGTACGTACGCAAGCTGGAATATTTCTACCTTTTCTGTTTCATCAACATCCTTTTTCTCGCTGAGCTTGTATCCTTTTTCTTTGTATTCATGACCGGATACCGGCCTGGGGAACTGTTCTTTGACGACATACCCTGGGTAGGAAGTCTGCCCGTTTTTCTTTATGAGAGCAGCACAACTCTGTTTTTGGTGGTTATTGCAGCATTTCTGATCGGTGTTATGGTGTTTGCCCGGCTTGTTAATTTCTTTTTTGAGGAATATCCGAGAGCAAAATTCATTCCGGCTCTGACGGCTTTTTTTCTTGTGGGAGCTGTACTGTGGTTTTCAGTAAGAGGATCCTTTACCGGAGAGGTTTATGATTATCGCAGTCATTTTTTTTCCTATAACCGCATAAGCAACACTCTTGTTTCCAATTCTCTGTACTCACTTTTTGATTCTGTCAGAGATCGCAGCAGAGATGTCCGTGTTTTCAGCGAAGCTCTGCCGCCAAGTTATGTAATTACCAGAATAAGACAGGATACGGATTTTGACTATTCTCCTGCCTATACGGATCCGGCCCGTCCCACCATGAATGTTCTCCGATCCTCGGCTGACGGCCGTAAAAGGAATATTATCATGATAGTTCGTCCGTCTCTTGGAGTTGAATTCTCCAGAACATACGGCGGACGCAACGTATCCCAGAGTTTTGATCGTATATGCCTGACCGGACACTGCCTGCTCAACATGTATGCCGTATCAAGATCCTCCACGGTAAATCTGGAAGCGCTGACATCCGGTGCAGTGCCGTCTCTTCACGGCGCCTTTACGAGCAGACTCGGAACCGGGGATTTTTACAGCATTGTTCAGCAGCTTAACCGGGCCGGATATGCAACAAGTTTTGTATATGGTGACCGTCTTGTCAGCGGATCACTGAAAAACTATATTGAGCACAGCGGATACGGAAGGGTTTTCGGGTATTCCTCGTTTCAGGATCTCAGGTATGACGGGATAAACGGTGCTGGTGACGAGGATATCTACAGTGCCGCTATCGGCATCATTGACGAAGCCTATGCTCATGATCAGCCCTTTTTCAGCGTGATCAGAACAAATTCAGGAAAATATCCCTATGACTATCCTGTTTCCAGGGTGGAGCCGTATTCCGTGGAAATGGGAGACACTACCGTTAATGCCTTTTATTATGCAGACAGGATGATGGGTGATTTTTTTGAAAAAATCAGGGATCGGGGATATTTTGAAAATACTGTTATCATGGTTGTGGCAGATCACGGCATAATATACCGGGACAGCAGTCTTGTTCCCTTGGAATCTTTCCGGATCCCCGCTGCATTTGCCGGAGGTGGGGTAAAACAGTATTTTGAGAAAAGAGCGGTAAGTCAGATTGACATTCCGAAGACAGTTCTTGATCTGGCAGGAGTCAGTGCCGCCGTGCCGGTTGTTGGTCATAATCTGCTGGACCTTCCCGACAGCTTTGCCGGGCGTGCCGTTTTAAGGTATGAGGGCATGTTCGCCTATCTTCTGCCTGACGGACTTATGGGAGTTGTAATGCCGGGCGGCCGAAAGCTTACTCTTCGGCATGAGGATTCCGGTTTTCTGCCTGTGCCTGACTCCTCTCATTATGCGGAGGATCTTGCTCTCTGCTACGCGCGGTTTGCAGATATTATGCTTGAGAGGACGTGGTACGATGTGACGCCTGAGGAAACCGTTCTGAAATGAAAGGGCAAAAAGTCCGTACTCTGCTGAAGATGTAACACTTTTGTTGAACAGATCCCATTGCTATATTATAATCGTTACAGGCTTTTTTGTGCTGACGGCACCCGCTTTTTTCAATGGATACAGACTGAATGGTTATGTTCTGAATGTCGGAACAGATGCCGTTTTTCAGATCAGAGCAGTGATCTGCAGTTCTGAACAGTCTCCCGGTTTGAACAGAGTGCCGGATGACAATATTCCGGAGACTACTGAAGCTGTATTCCTGTACAGTGATTTGTTCCCGAAGACGGTACTAACGGAGCATGGGAACCGGATACCGGTGTCTGTCTGAATTTTCTTCTGTCATCCGTCTCTGCTGAAGGCTTCACCCTTCTGATTAGGCCGGTGTCCTGACGGCTCTTTTGTGAATAATGGTTCTCTATGGCAACTAAGTATATTTTTGTAACCGGCGGTGTTGTATCCTCCCTTGGAAAGGGTATTGCTGCAGCATCTCTGGCAACCCTCCTTGAAGCACGCGGTCTCAACGTAACAATGATCAAACTGGATCCTTATATCAACGTGGATCCGGGAACCATGAGTCCGATTCAGCATGGAGAGGTCTATGTGACGGAGGACGGTGCGGAGACCGATCTGGATCTCGGACATTATGAAAGATTCATACGCACCAAGATGTCAAGTCACAACAACTATACCACCGGCAAGATTTATTCATCAGTTCTGGCAAAGGAGCGCAGAGGTGAATATCTTGGCAAGACAGTGCAGGTGATCCCTCATGTTACCGACGAGATAAAGGCGAGCGTAAGATCCGGCGGTGACGGTCATGACATAGCCATTGTTGAAATCGGCGGCACTGTCGGTGATATTGAATCTCTTCCTTTCCTGGAGGCTGTAAGACAGTTCGGTGCCGATCTGGGGCGCGAGAACACGATTTATGTTCATCTTACCCTTGTCCCTTATCTTCAGACTTCGGGCGAGGTCAAGACCAAGCCTACGCAGCATTCCGTAAAGGAGCTTCTTTCCATTGGCATTCAGCCGGATGTTCTTATCTGCCGTTCCGAGTGCAATCTTCCGGTAAACGAGCAGAAGAAGATAGCACTGTTCTGCAATGTTCCTGAAAAGGCCGTTATTTCACTCAAGGATGTGGATTCGATTTACAAGATCCCTCAGATCCTCAAATCCCAGGGTCTGGATCAGTTTGTTGTGGATCGCTTCAAACTTGACTGTCCCGAGGCCAACCTTTCAGAATGGGATCAGGTTATATATCAGCAGGCTAATTCAGCAGGCGAGGTTACCGTCGGCATGGTGGGCAAGTATGTATCTCTTCATGATGCCTACAAGTCTGTTAACGAGGCTCTGAAGCATGCAGGTCTTAAGAACCTGGTGAATGTTGACATCCGCTACATTGATTCCGAGGATCTGGAAAAGAACGGTCTTGATGAACTTGAACATCTTGATGCCATTCTTGTTCCAGGAGGCTTCGGAAACCGCGGTATTGAGGGCAAGATTATGGCTGCCAGATATGCCCGGGAACATGGTATTCCTTATCTTGGAATATGTCTCGGCATGCAGGTGGCGATTATAGAGTATGCACGCAATGTGGCCGGACTCGAGGGTGCGAATTCCACCGAGTTTGATCGCGACTGCAAGTATCCTGTCATAGCTCTTATTACCGAATGGGTGAATGAGGATGGTGAAATAGAGCACAGATCAGACGGTTCTGATCTTGGCGGAACAATGAGACTCGGTGCTCAGCTCTGTAATCTGGAGGAAGGTTCGAAGGTTCGTGAAATCTATGGCGAGTCCAAGATTTACGAGCGTCACCGTCACCGTTATGAGGTTAACAATACCTATATTGACCGTCTCACAGCAGCTGGCATCAGAGTAAGCGGCAGATCTGCAGACAACAAGCTTGTGGAAATTGTGGAAATTCCAAATCATCCGTGGTTTGTGGCCGTGCAGTTTCATCCGGAGTTTACTTCGACTCCTCGTGACGGTCACCGTCTGTTTACAAGTTTTATCAAGGCTGCCAAGGATTATAAAAAGTCCCATCTGGGCAGTTGATATGGATCTGCGTTTCCGGTTTTAAGATCGGAGACGCTTTGTTTTTGTTCTTTACTTTTTTTATAGGATAGAAAATGGCTAAGATTGTAAAAGTAATTGGTCGTGAAATTGTTGATTCCCGTGGTAATCCTACCGTTGAGGCTGATGTTTATCTCGATGACGGTTCAATGGGTCGTGCCGCAGTTCCTTCCGGAGCTTCTACCGGTGTTCGTGAGGCTCTTGAACTTCGTGACGGTGACAAGTCCCGTTTCGGTGGAAAGGGTGTTCTTACCGCAGTTAAGAATGTAAATGAAATTCTCGGCCCTGCAATCGTTGGTATGGATCCGGTAGATCAGCGTGCTGTTGATGATGTTATGCTCAAGAAAGACGGCGATCCATTCAAGAAGAATCTTGGTGCCAACGCTATTCTCGCTATTTCTCTGGCTGTTGCCAAGGCTGCCGCAGCTTCAAAGAAGGTTCCTCTTTACGAGCACATTTCTGATCTCAACGGCACCCACGGTGTATACTCAATGCCGCTTCCAATGATGAACATCATCAACGGCGGTGCTCATGCAGCCTGGTCTATGGATATGCAGGAATTTATGGTTCAGCCTGTTGGCGCCAAGACTGTAAAGGAAGCTATCCGCATGGGTGCTGAGATTTTCCACGAACTTGCAAAGGTTCTCAAGGCTCTTGGTCAGCCTACCACTGTAGGTGACGAGGGCGGTTATGCTCCTAAGCTGGCCGGTACTGCCAAGGCTATGGCTGCCATCAAGGAAGCTGTTGAAAAGGCCGGCTACGAGTTTGGTAAGGATGTAACCCTTGCTATGGACTGTGCTTCTTCAGAATTCTATGATGCCGAGTCCAAGCTTTACAAGATGAAGGCCGAGGGCAAGGATTTCACCTCAACTCAGCTGGCTGACTTCCTGGCTGATCTTTGTGATCAGTATCCTATCATCTCCATCGAAGATGGTCAGGCTGAAGGTGACTGGGACGGCTGGAAGTATCTTACCGACAAGATCGGCAGCAGATGCCAGCTGGTAGGTGATGATCTGTTCGTAACCAATCCTTCTATTCTAAAGGAAGGTATTGAGAAGGGTATCGCTAACTCCATCCTTATCAAAGTTAACCAGATCGGTTCACTTTCAGAGACTCTTGATGCAATTCAGATGGCTCACAAGGCTGGTTACACAGCTATCGTTTCTCACCGTTCAGGCGAAACCGAAGACTGCACCATTGCTGATATCGCAGTAGGTACAGCTGCAGGTCAGATCAAGACCGGTTCATTAAGCCGTTCAGATCGTATGGCCAAGTACAATCAGCTGATCCGCATCGAGGAAGAGCTGACTGCAAAGGGCATAGCTGCTCCATATGCAGGTCGCAAGGCTGTTAAGGGTCAGTAATCTCTGTTCTGGCTGATTTTATAATCTGTTAAGCCGCGGCGTGCCGTCGCGGCTTTTCATAATCGGATCTGACTTTTTTATGCTTCATTTCAGATGGAGTATAGAAAAGTTTGGTAGCGGGTATTATATGAAGCTGTTCACTTTTGTACTCTGTCTGTTTCTTATGGGAACAATGTACAATTTCTGGTACGGAAAAAACGGATGGAAGGACTACAAGGAATATCAGAAAAGAATTGAAGATCAGGAGACTGTAAATCAGAGTCTTGTTGATCGCAACAATCTTATAACATCGGAAATAAAGGATCTTCAGGAAGGCTACGAGGGAATAGAGGACATTGCCCGCAGCGACTTTGGATATATAAAGCAGGATGAAACCTTTATCCGTATTATATCCAAGGATGAGAAGCGCAAAGAGTTGAAATAATGAATATTGATGTTGTTGTTCCTGCAGCCGGTATAGGCAGGCGCATGAATTCGGCATTGCCGAAGCAGTATCTGAAAATCGGAGGCAGAACAGTTCTTGAAAGAACCCTGGACGTTTTTCTCAGTTATCCCCGTGTTTCAAAAATCATAGTCTGTCTCAGAGACGATGACGATTATTTCTCTTCACTTGCCTGTTCGGCAGATCCTAAAGTAATCAGAGCCGCAGGCGGAGAGGAGCGTGTTGACTCAGTTCTTTCCGGTCTAGGTCTTGTCTCGACTCCGTGGGTTATGGTTCATGATGCTGCAAGGCCGTGCCTTACCCATGAGGATCTGGATCTTCTGATTGAAAAAGTTTCCGGCGGTTGCGGAGGCATTCTCGGGACGCCTGTCAGGGATACCATGAAGAGGACAGATCAGGAACTGAATATCACCGGAACCGTGGAGCGCAGTCTGCTGTTTCATGCCCTTACTCCCCAGATGTTCAGAACCTCAGAGTTGAAGGAATCCATAAAAAAGGCTCTTGCAGCAGGCTGGAACATTACGGACGAGGCATCGGCCATGGAGTATGCGGGCTTCAGGCCGCTGCTGGTGGAGGGCCGATCCGACAATATTAAAATTACCCGTCCGTCGGATCTGGCTCTGGCGGAATTTATACTGAACAGGAGCGGACTGAATGATAATTAGAATAGGACACGGGTTTGATGTTCACAAATTCGGCGGTGACGGTCCCGTTACCATCGGAGGTGTGATTATCCCGTTTGAGCAGGGATTGATTGCCCATTCCGACGGAGATGTGGCACTGCACGCACTGACAGACGCAATCCTCGGTGCTGCGGCTCTCGGTGATATCGGGAAACTTTATCCGGACAATGATGATCGTTTTTTAAATATTGACAGCAGGGTTCTGCTCCGGGATGCATATGAGAGGGTAAGATCAATGGGTTATTCTGTAGGCAATGTGGATGTCACCATAATTGCGCAGGCTCCGAAGATGAGACCTTATATTGATACAATGCGTGAGCGTATAGCCCAGGATCTCAGCACTGATGTTTCCAATGTGAATGTAAAAGCAACGACCACTGAGAAACTTGGATTTACCGGACGCGGAGAGGGAATTGCCGTTGAGGCAGTGGCTCTTTTGATAAAATAATATGGCAGAAAAACTACCGCCCTGGCTGAGAGAGCTGGGAGAAAGTATTCAGGTTGACAGCTCGGTACTCGAGGCAATGGATTTGCCCCGGGAGCGGTTTGTTGATGCCTCCTTCAATGCTGGAACTCTTGCCGCTCGGGCTTTGCCTATCGGAAGCGGACAGACGATTTCCAAGCCATCCACTGTTGCGAGAATGACAGATGCTCTGATGAAGTGTCATCCCGGAAAAGTTCTGGAAATTGGCACAGGATCCGGTTATCAGACTGCGGTTTTATGCCGGCTTGTGGATATGGTTTACACTGTGGAGCGGATCCGCAATATTCAGCTGGACTCCATACGCAGACTTTACCGTCTTGAAATATATAATTTCAAGGCTCTCTGCGCCGATGGTACACTGGGCTGGAAGACCAATGCGCCATATGATGCGATTATGGTTACAGCGGCGGCTCAGAATGTCCCTCCGGCTCTTTTTGAACAGCTGAATCCGGGCGGTCTTCTGGTTATGCCGGTGGGTGATCAGCATCAGGAACTGTGCGTTTTCTGCAAGCAGAGTACCGGGGAAATTACCCGTCAGTCCCTTGGTCCGGTTAACTTTGTTCCACTTATTGCAGGGGTTTCAGACTGACATGAAGATTTTCCAGAGGATGTATGATTACTGCATCAGGCTTTCAAAGCATCCCAGAGCCATGTTTTTCATGTCTGCGAATTCCTTCATAGAATCCATATTCTGGCCTCTGCCTGTGGATGCCATGATTATTCCCATGTGTCTCGCCAGACCAAAGCAGGCTCTGAAGATTGCGTCCTATGCGGTATTTTTTTCAGTCCTCGGTGCAATAGTAGGCTATCTGCTGGGATATTATGCATGGAACGGTTTTATTGAGGACATTTTTATAAAACTGAATTTTATTCGCTATATTGATGTTATTCAGCAGTGGTTCTCCGATTTCGGTATTCTGTTTGTTGCTATCGGTGCGTTTACACCAATTCCCTACAAGGTTATTGCCATTACTACAGGTATGATGGCCTCTTCCGGTGGTGTTGGTTTCTGGGATCCAACTTCCCAGCTTTCTCTTCTTCCTTTCATACTTGTTTCTGTAGTTGGTCGTGGTGCACGCTTTTATCTTGAGGCGATTGTGATAAAGGTGGGAGGAAAGCCAATGGCGGACAAAATAAGAAAGTATATTGATATTTTAGGATGGATGACGGTTGCCGCTGTGGTAACGGCATTTGTGATTTACAAATTCGCGTAGCCTTTATAAATTTTTCGGCATGGCCGTTCAGTATTGCTGTTTACGGCAGATTATTCCGGATTTTTGACGGTTTCCTCTCCTCTCTGAAAAAATTCCATTAAAAGGGATCATGATGAAGATTTATAAACTTGCCGCAGCGGTCTTTTGTGCATCTCTTGCAGTTTCAGGCTGTACCACCACAGGTTCCAGCACGACTGTCAGGAGCAGTGTCAGTTCATCCGGATCAGGAAAGGTTGATTCCAATCATTATATGGTAAAGAAGGGTGATACTCTTTTCTCCATAGCCTTTGCCAACGGTCTGGACTACCGAACCCTTGCTCTGATCAACAAACTTGATCCCGTAAATGCAGTGATTTATCCGGGTGACGTGCTGCTGGTCAGGATCAAGAATCTCAATGTAAAGAATGTATACCGTGTCAAGACCGGTGATACTCTGTTCGGAATTGCAAGAAAGTATAAAAAGCCGGTGGAGTATATGGCAAAGATAAACCATATTCAGCCGCCCTATGCGATCAATGCCGGTCAGCTTCTGATTATTGACGATAAAAAACCAACCTTCAGTCCTGCTGCCGGATCTTCCTCCCGTCCTGCTGTTTCTTCCTCTTCATATCAGGCGTCATCATCGGGTACCTCTGCCAAGATTTCAACAGTTCCGGCTCCTGCCCAGAATGCTCCACAGGTGCCTACTCAGAAGTCCGCCTATAACAGCCGTTCCAGGCTGACATGGCAGTGGCCGACCTATGGCACCATAGTCAAGAAATTTTCCTCCGGCAGTTCAAACGGTATAAACATAGCCGGCAAAAAGGGGCAGAATATCAAGGCTGCTGCTGAGGGGAAGGTAGTTTATGCCGGCAACGCCCTGAGAGGATACGGAAATCTGATCATCATCAAGCATAACGATGACTATATATCAGCGTACGCACACAATGACAGAATTCTGGTTAAGGAACTCGAACAGGTTAAATCCGGTCAGATCATAGGAAGAATGGGCGACACTGATTCAAATATGGTGAATCTTCATTTTGAAATAAGATATCGGGGCCAGTCGGTAAATCCGCAGAATTTTCTTCCGAAACGGTAATGTTTAGGATTGGATCCCTTTCATGCCATGTTCAGAAAAAGTATTGATCTATCTCATACTGCCAGGGAACCGTATTCCGCCGGTTTTGATCTGAAAATCAAAACTCCGCTTTGCATGGACTTTCTTAACGTACTGGCAAACCCTGCTATTCCCGGTTTAACGTTGCTGACATAAAACACCGGTTTTACCTTTTAGACTACATCAATACTTTTCTTTAACAGAGCCTTCATATATAATTCTCATGTTCAGAATTTTTTAATTGTTTGATGAATCTCACGGAATTTGTGTCTGAATACTGCTTGATCTTCTTGCCCGTGAGACTCTGTCTGCCGGTATACTGAACATCTGATTAACTGTACAGATTTCGGAATTCTGAAGCTGGCAGATTAGTCAGGAAATCCCGAAGCTGGTATTATCAGATAAAAGTTTTTTAGTTCTGTTTTGTGAAAGATCTGCTTTCATGAGAACAGAACATTGTTTTTTTTCAGAACAGTTGTTTTAACATTCAGAAAGGTGTTGTAATTATGGATAATCGTCCAATTCGCAGAGCGCTGATCAGCGTATCTGATAAAACCGGAATATTGGAATTCGCCAAAGCTTTATCTTCAAGAGGTGTTGAAATTCTATCCACCGGCGGTACTGCTCGGATGCTGTCTCAGGCCGGTCTGCCGGTAATTGAGGTGAGTGATTATACAGGCTTTCCGGAGATGATGGACGGCAGAGTCAAGACTCTGCATCCGAAGATCCACGGCGGAATTCTGGGACGCCGCACCATTGATGATGAAGTAATGGAGCAGCACGGGATCAAACCTATTGATCTTGTTGTTGTTAATCTGTATCCGTTTGCCAGGACTGTTGCAGATCCTGACTGTCCTCTGGAAAAGGCAATTGAGAATATTGATATCGGCGGTCCTACCATGGTTCGTGCGGCAGCCAAGAATCATAAGGATGTTGCAATTGTAGTCAATGCAGGTGATTACGACCGTGTGATTGCCGAGATGGATTCCAATGAAAATTCTCTTACCTATGAGACAAGATTTGATCTCGCTATTGCAGCTTTTGAGCATACTGCCATGTATGACGGAATGATAGCTAATTATTTCGGAACTAAAGTACCAAGCTACGGCATTGCCGAGGAATGCTTTGCTGATTCCAAGTTCCCAAGAACTCTGAATCTTCAGTTTATCAAGAAGCAGGATATGCGCTACGGCGAGAACAGTCACCAGGCGGCAGCCTTCTACGTTGAGAAAGATAATTCCGAAGCCAATGTTTCCTCTGCCAGACAGCTTCAGGGCAAGGCTCTCTCATATAACAATATTGCTGATACCGATGCTGCTCTTGAGTGTGTAAAGCAGTTTGACGAACCGGCCTGTGTTATTGTCAAGCACGCAAATCCTTGCGGTGTCGCTCTTGGTTCAGATCTTCATGATGCTTATTCAAAGGCCTTCAGAACGGATCCTACCTCTGCTTTTGGCGGCATTATCGCCTTTAACCGCGAACTTGATGCAAAGACAGCCCAGCAGATCGTTGCCAACCAGTTCTGCGAGGTTATTATTGCACCTAAAGTAAGTGATGAGGCTCAGACGATTGTATCCCAGAAAAAGAATGTCAGACTGATGGAATGCGGCTTCTGGGAGAAAAAGGTTCCTTCCATGGACTGCCGCCGTGTTAACGGAGGTCTTCTTGTTCAGGATAGGGATCTTGGCATGGTCGGATTAGAGGATCTCAGGGTTGTAACCAAACGCCAGCCTACCCAGTCAGAACTGGAGGAGCTGCTGTTCTGCTGGAAGGTTTGCAAGTTTGTTAAATCAAACGCTATCGTTTATTCAAAGGAGCGTATGACTATCGGTATCGGTGCAGGACAGATGAGCCGTGTATACTCGGCTGAAATCGCAGGTATCAAGGCCAAGGAGGAGAATCTGGAGGTTGCTGGCTCTGTAATGGCTTCAGATGCATTCTTCCCGTTCCGTGACGGTATCGATGCTGCTGCCAAGTGCGGTATTCAGTGTGTGATCCAGCCTGGCGGATCTATTCGCGATGAGGAAGTTATTCAGGCCGCTGATGAGCATAATATGGTGATGGTATTTACCGGTATGCGTCATTTCAGACATTGATACCGTGATAAGTTTTTCTGGTGTATCAGCCTGATCAGGATCTGAAATCCTGAAAGAAAACTGAGGGTCTGCATTTTAACCGGATGCAGACTCTTTTTATTATGATGCATTTCCTGACTCATATCAGAAAAAGTGCAGAACCGGATTTTTGCCTGAGAATTTTTCCTAAATCAGCGGATTTAATCTGCAGGAATTGTCGCCGCAGACTCGCTGCCAGAGTTAGAAGAACACTGTTTTTTTTGAGCCTGATTTCTGAACACTGGAAAACGGAAAGCCTTTTTTCCTGAATGTCCTGATGATCTGGCTCCGGTTTCTGCTCGGGCTCGGACGCGAACTATCATGCTGAACCGGTTGCAGTCGTGATCAGATAGACTGTGTATGCTATATATGAGCAGAGCAGTACAACACCCTCGTAGCGGTTGATAAATCCTTCGGGTTTCCTTATGAAAGGGAAACTTACGATGATGAGCAGCAAAGTAAGGAAAAGAACCATGCTCATATCTCTGTACAGAATTTCCGGCTCTGTTTTTACCTCTCCGATGGCTCCGGCAAGACCGACCACGGCAAGGGTGTTGAATATATTTGAGCCAACCACATTTCCGATGGCCATATCGTTGTTGCCCTTTATGGATGCCGTGATGGATGATGCAAGTTCGGGAAGGGATGTACCGATGGCTACAACAGTAAGACCGATTAGCAGATCACTGACCTTGAGGATATGAGCAATTTCCACAGCTCCCCATACCAGAAGTTTTGAACTGCAGACAAGAATCAAAAGACCTGCTGTCAGTTTGACTATTTCCTTCCAGATTACTATTGGCTTCTCTTCTTTTTTCCTGGCTGTCTCTGCTTTTTTATCCGGCTCGCTTTTTCCGGTTTTGACGGCATAGACAATGAAAGCGAAAAAAACAGCAAGCAATATCCAGGCGTCAATTCTGGATATGCTGTAATCCCAGAGAAGACATACGGAAAGAATGGTAATACCAAGAAGTCGGGGCATATCTCCGTTTACGATTTTTTTCTGGATTACAACCGGAGAAATAATTGCCGTGACACCGAGGATAAGTGCTATATTGGCAATATTGGATCCGTAGGCGTTGCCGAGGGCGAGAGCTCCGTTTCCGTCTATGGATGCACTGGCGGATACTAGCAGTTCAGGCGCTGACGTGCCAAATCCGAGAATCAGCATGCCGATGAGAAATTCTGACATTCCGAAATATTTTGCAGTACCGGATGCACCTTCCACAAATAGATCCGCACTTTTGACCAGAGCAAATATTCCAAAGATAATAACTAAAATAGCAAGTGTCATTTTTTAATCCTGATTTTATATGCCTTTGAACAGATCGACTGTTACGTGTGGAGTGTATTCTATCATAACTGAAAAAAACGACTTCATTTATGATAATCTATGGAGGATTGATTCTTCTGTCAATAAATGACAAGTCAGGGATCTGCTGGCAGGTATTGAAATTTTTCTGGTTTGCCAGGTTATTTCACCTGACTTTTTAAACATCAGTTGGTAAGAAAAAATGAGTAAGACCAAGGTTGCCTTCGTCTGCAACTCCTGCGGTGCTGAATTCAGCAAATGGCAGGGGCAGTGTACGGAATGCGGTGAATGGAACACTATCAGCGAGTTTAGGATCCCGAAGGATCCGCCAAGGGTTTCGGGGAGTATAACTTCCCGCAGTCAGGATCGTCTCGGCTTTGCCGGATCTCTGACATCCAAAATTCAGAAACTGAGTGAAATTACAACTCAGCAGCAGTACCGTTTCAGCACCACCTTCAGGGAATTCGATCGGGTTCTTGGCGGCGGCATCATACCTGGAGGAGCGATGATAGTTGGCGGACATCCCGGGGCTGGAAAAAGTACACTTCTGCTTCAGACCATGTGCCGGCTGTCTCAGAACTACAACGTTCTTTACGTAACGGGAGAGGAGTCGCTGCAGCAGGTTGCACTGCGTGCCCAGAGGCTTCAGCTTCCCGTAGACAAACTCAACGTGGTGTCTGAAACTTCAATTGAGAATATATGTGCCTTCATAGAAAATCTAAAGCCTCAGATAGTGGTTATTGATTCCATTCAGGTCATGCATCTTGATGATATTTCTTCCGCTCCCGGATCTGTTTCGCAGGTAAGGGAATGTGCGGCTGTGCTGACAAGAGTTGCCAAAACAAAGGAAATAGCCTGCTTTCTTGTGGGACATGTGACCAAGGACGGAGCTCTTGCCGGTCCGAAGGTTCTTGAACACTGTGTTGATTGTTCCATACTTCTTGAGGGTGACAGTGATTCAAGATACAGAACTCTGAGATGTCTTAAAAACCGTTTCGGTGCCGTAAATGAAATCGGAGTTTTTGCAATGACCGGCACCGGCATGAAGGAGGTGAGCAATCCTTCCGCCATTTTTTTAAACCGTTCCCAGGAGATAAGTTCCGGTTCCTGTGTTATGGCAATCTGGGAGGGTACAAGACCGATGCTGGTGGAACTGCAGGCTCTTGCCGATACTACAAAGTCAGCCAATCCCCGCCGGCTTACTGTAGGCACGGACAGCAGTCGTCTTGCCATGCTTCTTGCCGTGCTTCACCGACATGCAGGTGTCAGCATGAATGATCAGGATGTATTTATCAATGTTGTGGGCGGAGTCAAGGTTGACGAAACAAGTGCCGATCTGCCTCTTCTTGCGGCTCTGGTGTCCAGTTACAGGGATCACCCCATTGCCAGGGACATGATCTGCTTCGGTGAGGTGGGACTGTCAGGTGAGATAAGACCTGTGCCCTCGGGACAGGAGAGGCTTGCCGAGGCTGCCAAGCACGGCTTTAAAAAGGCAGTTATTCCAAAGGACAATGCTCCGTCCGCATCTCATCCCATTCCCGGCATGGAAATAATTCCGGTAACCAGAATCTCCCAGCTGGTGGATCTTATCTGAGCCGCTTTCTGCCATGCCTGTCTCCTTGAAAGGAGAAAATAAGAAGGGATATATGTTCTTAACATATATCCCCATACAACAAGGAGGTGTAAACTATGAAAATACACAACGAATCGGAACGGACTAGGTATCTACTCCGCTCTGGTGATCTTGATAATGTTCCTCATCAATGTCAGAGAGATTCTTCAAATCTCTGCTGAGAACAAATTCACTTTCGTCAGAGTTAAGTTCGATAAGACGCTTAAGGTGGGTCATGCTTTCTATATCAATCTGAGTACATTCAAGTCCCATTGTCTTGCCGTTTGCATAAATTATTATGCAGTCCATAAAAATGCTGGTTTCCGGCAGCAAAACAATCTCCAGCACGACACCGCTCTGGTTTTTGCTGATGAACCCCTCCGGCTGATCTACGAGAGCTCCTTTCAGAGAAAGATCCCTTACCCTGGTCGGCCATGAAACATTGTCATCTGATATTCTTGCGAAGGATTCAAAGAAAACGCGTTTGAAGCGTCGTCTGTCATTAATCATGTGAAACCCTTACTGCTTGGCTGATGAGGCTGAGGCCTGCATCAGATCGTCCATAATCTGCAGCACAATTACCAGTCTGTCTTCCAGTGTAAAACGGGTTTCAAGGATCTGTCCTATTTTTCCGAGATCTTTTTTGAGTTCATCCAAATCCTGTGACGGTCGCGGATCCGCCTCTCCTCCGTACTTGTCATCAAAGCAGAGAATCTCCTCCGTGTTGTTCATGATTTTCGGGATTATCTTCTGTGCCACAAGCAGACGTTTGCCTGAGAGGGTCTCCATAATCTGGAGAATACGGGGATAGATGTCGAAATGACCGCGGGATGTATAGTCAATCAGAGATTCACAGAACTTCGCCAGTTTGTCCTTCGGTGGGTATTCCTGATGGGTGCCTTCGACTATGGGATCAACCAGTGTACAGTATTTAAGAAGAAGCTGCTCGCGGGCATCCAGCATTGCATCAATTTTTTTCAGTTTTCCTGCGACAAGCTGTCTTGTCTTATTAAGTTTTGTAAGGGCATATTCTGTAAACATGAAACCTCCGCAGGCGAACATCCGTCATCAGTCTAATTTAACTATATAAATCTGCTGAGTGCCACGGCGGATCTCCGATGATGCTATGCTGATCTATTTTTAAATTTCAATAATGTTACGTTATCCACAAATAATCAGCTTTTTTTTCTTAACAGTTTTTATCAAATCTGATAGTTCCAAAAAAATTCCCGGATGAGAATGTATCAGAAAAAACAGACGGTTGGATTTTTTTCAGAGGAAAGAGTTCCGGGGAGATGCGTAAGGCAGATTGAAATCAGGTTGTTATATTTCGGCTCCTGAATATAAGAAGACTTATGTCAGCTTCAACGCGAGCTGCACTGTGCCTAGGAGTGTGTAGCTTGTATCGAAGTACCTGCTGATCGGGGAGGATATGCTGCAGCCCGGTGCAGTATGGAGTTTCACCTCTCAACACATACTATTCATTTCAGAAATGCCGGTTTGTCCGCCAAAGTGTATGGGAGAATCGAACTGCGCCTGAACAGCCAGATACTGCAGATAAATTCGGCTTCGGCCTTTGCCCGGTTTTTTGAATCAGGGATAACATCCTCCGCCGGCAATGCAGGTTAATAACTAACTCTTTTATGGTACAATGAATTTGAGTTACGCTGAGATCTGTTTGATTTGGTTCCGTCTGCGGAGATGACAGGCACGAAAGCAGGGATTGTGCTGTTTTCTGTTCATGCTGCATCAGCATCGCGGAATTCGATTTCAGCCGGGGTATGGAGAGGCTGTCGTTTTAACTGCGGCAGCAGATTTTTGTCCTCTGCAGCATTTTGTGGAGATTGATGAGTGTGTTTGACACGCTGAAGGATTTTACTGTGAGAGTTTCTTATCTAGCTTTTTTGCTGGCTTTATGTCTGCCTGCTTCTGTTATGGCGGAAGGTGAAAATACAGATGCCAAGACCAATGAGGCGGGGGAGGAAAGTGCAGCTACGGCCAGGTCTTCAAGACCAGGCAAAATTATGTACGTGACCGACAATGCTTTTTACTATCTGCGCAGTGCTCCAAAGCACAATGTTGTTCAGAAGGGCAGTGTAAATTCAGGCGATCCGGTAAAGGTTCTGGAGGAGTCGAACGGCTTCAGTTTGATTGAGGATCTCAAGGGCCGTCAGAAGTGGATTGAGACCAAAAATCTTCAGGCACATGAAAGTTACAAGGTTCAGGTTGCAAGTCTTCAGAAGGTTAACAGCGAGCTTAACGCAAAGCTTGCCAACATAGATTCGGAGCAGGCCCGGGAACTCAAGGCCCTGAAAAGCAAGTACAGTTCTCTCTATGAGGATAACAGGAACGCTCACGCCACCATTCAGGAGCAGCAGAAAAAAATAACCGCTCTTGAGGAGGAGAACGCTGAACTTACCAATCAGGTGGAGAATTCTGAACAGCAGATCCAGACCCACTGGGCAAAGGTTGGAGCGTCGCTTATTGGCATAGGTGTGATCCTCGGTCTTATTCTGGTCTATATTCCAAAACCTCATCGCCGCAGAAAGGACATCTGGTAAAAATGGAAGGCGAGGAAAAATATCCTGCATGGTGGGATATAAGGTATCTGCCGGTACGGATGCTCTTTTTTCTGCTTCGTCTTGCCGTTCTTCTCCCTTTGCCAATCATATATTTTCTGGGAGATGCCGTAGGACTGCTGATGCGTCTTGTTCTTCGCCGGCGTTATCGTATTGCCAGAAGAAATCTTGAACTCTGTTATCCGGATATGTCATCAGATGAGATAAAACATCTTCTGAGGCAGAACTTCTCATCCATGGGAAGAGCTGTGTTTGAAACAGGCATGGCGTGGTACTGGTCTGATGATCGGGTGCGGCGGCATATGGATGTTTCAGATGAAAGTATCAAAAATATCATGGATTACGAATCATGTGGTCAGCTGGTGTTAACATGTCATTTTCTTGATCTGGAAATGCACGCAAGAATGTATGCCCTTTTTCATCCGGGTGTAGGCGTATACAAGCCTAACCGCAATCCTGTTATAGAACGCAAGCAGACCGAGGGGCGCACCAGGGCAAACAAGTACATGGTAAGCCACCGCAATGTCAGAGGCATTATCAAGGCTCTGAAGGAGGGTAATCCGATATGGTATGCCGCCGATCAGGATTACCGTACCCACAGCCGCGTCTTTGTTCCCTTCATGGCCGTTCCTGACTGTCCTACGGTAACCGCACCGTCAACGCTAGCCAGGGTAAAGAATGTTGTCAGTATACCGAGTTATGCATACCGCCTTCCTGGTGGCAAATACCGACTGGTTGTACAGCCCAAGCTGGAGAACTATCCTACAGGCGATCTGGAGCAGGATGCAACAACTTATAATAAAATTATGGCAGATGCGATTAATGAGGCTCCGGAACAGTATATGTGGGTTCACTGCCGGTTCAAAACAAGACCTCATGAGACGGATCCAAGTTACTACGAAAGCAATTCAGAAAGTCTTCACAGAAAGTAGGAATAAAGTATGAAAATGAACATCCCTGATTATTCAAAGGCCAAGGTTCTTGTGATCGGTGATCTCATGCTGGACAGCTATTATTCCGGTCCGGCATCACGTATTTCTCCGGAGGCTCCGGTTCCTATAGTGAGGGTTCAGAAGAAGGAATCAAGACCCGGAGGCGCCGCCAACGTGGCTCTGAATATTGCAAGTCTTGGAGGCAGCTGCACGCTGGTTGGCTATGTGGGAATTGATCGTGAGGGAAGCGAACTTACATCCATGCTGGTGGAGAAGGGGGTTTTCTGCCGTTTCATTCAGATTCAGAATTATCCCACCATAACCAAAACCAGAGTTCTCAGCCGTCATCAGCAGCTTATCAGACTTGATTTTGAGCAGAACTTTACTGATGTGGATCCGACCGGACTGATGACAGTGATCAGAGACTGCATTAACGAGTTTCAGGTGATAATCCTCTCTGATTACGGCAAGGGTGTTCTGAAACATGCCGCAGAAATAGTAAAAATGGCACGATCTCTTGGCAAAATTGTGCTTATTGATCCAAAGGGTACGGATTTTGAGCGCTATGACGGAGCTACTGTAATAACACCAAACCTGTCGGAGTTTGAAGCTGTTGCCGGCTCTGTTCAGAGCGAGGAGGATCTGGCGGTCCGGGCCAGAGCCATGATGTCAAAATATCATCTCTCCAATCTTCTTGTAACCAGATCTGAAAAGGGCATGTCTCTGTTTTCCTCTGATGAAGATGATTTTCATCTGCCGACAAATGCAAGAGAGGTTTATGATGTTACCGGTGCAGGTGACACTGTAATCGCAGTTCTGGCCGCGTCGCTTGCGACAGGAAGATCCTTCAGAGAGTCATGCGCTCTTTCCAATGTTGCCGCCGGTATAGTTGTGGGCAAGCTCGGTACGTCAACTGTTTCTGTATCCGAACTAGAGACCGAGCTGGGTGAAAGTCGAGGCGGGGAGACAGGGGTTGTTTCCGAGACTGAACTCAGAAAGCTGGTTGCAGGTGCCAGAGCCAGGGGAGAAGTGGTGGTTATGACAAACGGATGCTTCGATATCCTTCATTCCGGTCACTGTCAGTATCTGAAGCAGGCCCGGAAGCTTGGTGACAGACTTATTGTTGCTGTAAATACTGATCAGTCGGTCAGAGGACTTAAGGGTGATTCAAGACCTGTTAACACTTTGAAAGATCGCATGGAGGTTCTGGCTGCTCTCGGCTGTGTGGATTGGGTTGTTCCTTTTGACGAGGATACACCAAGGAGACTTGTCTCTGAGATCCTTCCTGACATTCTCGTAAAGGGCGGCGACTATAAGGTCGAGGAGATTGCCGGAGCAAAGGAGGTCATGGAAAACGGAGGCAGGGTTGAAATACTCTCCTTTAAGGAAGGCTGCTCCACTACCGGTATTATCAACAGGATCCGGAACGTTCAGAATTAAGTCTGTGATTATTTCATATACTCTGATCACCAAAGCGAAGTCTCCGGGACTTCGCTTTGAGTTTATTGAGAACCGGATCTCAGGATCCGTGGGATAGCAGTGTTACCATTCCTTTGAGATGCGATCAAGCATCAGGATCATGGCCACACCAAGACCGTCATTTCCAAAGAAATTCTTTATGTCCACGATGTCTTCAACAGTTGAAGCATAGTAATGCTTCTCCTCATCATCAATCAGAGTCATGCGCTGACATACAAACTTGTCGTTTTTGGTTTTAAACAGTTTAAGGTAACCGATACGGCGGTTATCATGGCGAGTGTCACGCTCCTCTACATTGCAGATCTGCCAGCCGGTAAGTGCTATGTCACGTCCGCCGTCTCTCTGGACTGTCTCTGGTTTCGGAGTATTGTATATGCTGGTACACAGATCCATTCTTTCCTTGATCATTGCATTGCGGTGATCTTCTTCTGTTACCTTGTGCAGCGGATCAACCGGAGTACTGACGCTTTTGAAAATTTTATCGAAAAAACCCATTTCTATCCCTCTTTGAATAATTTTCGAACAGCATTAAAACTATCGAAAGATAATCAGTTTAACTTTAGCAAAATTGACAGTAATTATAGACCTTTTTTTCTTTCAATAAAGAGATCTGTCTAAAAAAAGCGGTTATGCAGTGATAAGTGCTGCGTCGGCAACCTTTCTCATTACTTCAACACTGCAGAGATTTGCAATCACAGCCAGAGCAAAGGCGTTTGTGAAGGCAGGACCCTGCGCGGTGATCAGATGTTCCTCTGTATCAACGCAGACTTTCTGATCTACAAAGGTTCCTGTTTTGAAGCAGCTTTCAGTTCCCGGATATCCGGTAACTTTGGCATTTCCCACCAAATTGTGTGTTCCGAGAACATAGCCGGGTGCTGCGCAGATTGCGGCAATCCATCTTCCCGCCTTCTTCTGTCTTCTGAGCATTTCAATAAGAATGCTGCAGTCCCTCAGATGCTCTGATCCCGGCAGACCTCCAGGCAGTACAATGACATCAAAATCCTCTGTGATTTTCTGGCTGAGGGTGCAGTTTGCTATAAATTTAAGTTTATGGGCTGCTGTTACAACAACATCCGATTCATCCACTGCGGCAAGTGTGGTAACAATGCCGGCTCTGGTAAGAAGGTCGTAGGTGGCAATTGTTTCTATTTCTTCGCAGCCGTTTGCTGTGACAATAAGTGCTTTAGTCATTTTTGCTCTCCTGTTCTTTTATCTGATTGTAGACATCCCTCAGCTTCGGCAGAGGAATGCCCTGTTTTTCGGCCTGAGTGATTACATATCCTGCGATGCTGTCAATTTCAGTTTTGTTTCCATTTATGAGATCCGAAAGCATGGAGGATCGGTTCTGAGCTGTTCTGCTGATTATATCCCAGATATAACGGTTGAGTTCGTCAAGTGTAATACTGCAGTCGATACGTCCTACAACATTATATATTTCCTCAGTCAGTTCTTTCACCTGTTCTTTGTGAGAATTTAAGACTCCGTTTGTTTTTTTTAAAAGAGCAGTCAGCGGATTTATGACAGAGTTTGCGGCAAGTTTCATCAGCATCATTCTTTCTATGCCGGCAGTTTTGAACCATGGAAGCTGATCTGTGCTCAGCCAGCCGAGATCAATTGATCCTCCGTAGAATATTCCGCCGTCTCCTGCGTGAACAACAGTGTTTTCCAGACGGTAGGCTCCGGCTGTTGTCGTGGCTGGAATAATCTGATTGTCCGGCAGTATTTCCTGTACTGTTTCGCAGTTTCCCATGCCGTTCTGCAGAACAAGAACAGGGATGCGGGGGGTAATCTGATCTCTGAGAGCAGTCAGAACCTCACCGTTAAGGTAGGTTTTCAGTGTGACAATGTATAGATCTGCATCTTTGAAACCGGTTCCGCATGGAACACTGCAGTTCAGAACCGTTTTTCCTTTTTGGTATATGAATTTTTCATTGTGCTGACGGCTGCTTCTGCTGTCGAGAAAACAGCAGTATATACCTTTTTCCATGATGTTTGCTGCTATCAGACGTCCTATGGAGCCGAGTCCGATGACTGCCACATTTTTGTTCATTCTGCTGTTCTCCCGTTCACAGGACAGACTTTCTCTCTGAATGGATGAAGGTGTGTCTGTATCAGCTGTTATTTTAGATGGTTTGTGACAAGAAATCCTCATGAACATATCCTGACCGATTCTATATTGCTCTTTCTCACAAATTTTTAATAAATTCGGCGGTTTTTTGAACTATATTGTGATTTTGCGGAATAGCGTAAAATATGACAGTTTTTTTTTCATGGTATAATGCGTTGCCTATTGTTTCCGGCTTTGCAGAAAAATTCTTAACAGACGGACAGACGACCCGGTCTTCACGGAAGAAAAGTACTTATTCGATACGCTTTCAGTAATGACCACTGGGACTGCCGTATTTTTAAGAGTACTGTTCTGCTTTTTTTCTTATTGAGAAAGTTGGTGTTTTTTTGCCGGACAGCAGAAAAAATTTTTGTGTTTGCTCTTGTGCAGGTGATTATGGAATTTGATATCAGTGATGCAGAGGTTGTAAAAAAGGAAAACTGCTATAACGGTTTTTTTAAAATGGATCGCTATACGGTAAGACACCGCCTCTATGACGGTTCCATGTCAGAGGAGTTTACACGTGAACTGTTTGAGCGCGGACATGCCTCTGCCGTGCTGCTGTATGATCCGGTCAAAGATGCGGTTGTCATGATTGAGCAGTTCAGAATAGGAGCTCTTGCCGCCGGTATGGATCCGTGGCTTTACGAGGTTGTCGCAGGTATTAACGAACCGGGTGAAAAACCGGAGGATGTTGTTGTCCGCGAGTCTCTTGAAGAGGCAGGAGTGTCAGTTGAAAACCTGCGCTTTGTGACACGTTATCTTGTAAGTCCCGGCGGAACATCGGAGACACTCTATCTCTACGTCGGTACCGTTGACAGTTCAAAGGCGGGAGGTGTTCACGGACTGGCTGATGAGCATGAGAATATAAGAGTTCATGTAGTTCCTTTCAAAGAAGCTCTTTCCATGGCTGATGACGGCAGGATCTGCAATGCCACGGCACTGATCAGTATTTATTATTTAGCTTCCCATCGTGATATTTTCTTGGAGCAGGTACAGGTCAAATGATGGAAACAGCCAGTGTCAAATCTGCTGATCCTGAAACTGTAAAAATCGTTCAGCTCACAGATTTGCATATATTCAATGATCCGAAAGGATCGTTGCTGGGAGTTGTCACTGCTGACAGCTTTCAGGCCGTGCTGAATGAAATATCCGCTCTCAGAGGTGAGAATGAACCGGATCTGATCCTTGTAACCGGAGATATTTCCCAGGATTATTCTGAAGGTTCCTATCGCCGGTTTGCATCCATGATAAGACAGGTCGGAAAGCCGATGTTCTGGCTCCCAGGTAATCATGACGACGGACCTCTGATGTACAGAATATTCCCGGGACTGGGTCTTTCCATAGCACGACAGATTTTCTGTAACAACTGGCAGATAATAATGCTTAACGCACAGGTGTACAGCAATCCGTGCGGCTATCTTCCTCCTGATCAGTTCGAGTTTCTGACTCAGTGTCTTGACAGTCACAGGGATATGAATGCTCTCATCTGTATTCATCATAACACCTTCCGTGTCAACAGCGCCTGGCTGGATCAGCATTATCTGAAGAATGCTGATGAATTTACCAGCGTACTGCATCATTATCCGAATGTACGCTGCGTTCTGTGTGGTCATGTGCATCAGGAGACTGACGAGGTTCATGATCGTATCCGCTATATTTCCTCTCCCGCTACCAGCATACAGTTTCTTCCGGACAGTGACTCCTTCGGGCTGGATACTGCCGAACCAGGCTGGCGTGAACTGCTCCTTCACCGTGATGGAAGCTTTGAAACATCTGTTCATCGTCTGCATTCTGGACTTTACGTTCCTGATTTTGCTTCCTCCGGGTATTGACAAACTGTGTATTCCGGTATAAAAACCGCTACAATATTCTGAATCTGAAATCCTGCGGTTTATTTCCCTGAGTGTGTTTATTTCTGCTGCATGAACTGATTCTCAGATTGCTGGAGCATGCGGCATATAAATCTTTTTTTGAATGACAGGAGCAATGACTCATGAAAAAGACTCTAATATATCTTCACGGTTTTCTTTCCAGCGGCAATGCGGTCAAGGCCTGCATTTTCAGAGAATTTCTCAGCAGGACTTATCCGGATGTTGAACTTTTATCTCCTGACATAGATAATAATCCGCTTAAAGCCTACGCATCCATAAAGGATTTTCTGAAGGACAAAAATACCCCTTCCGGTGTTGTGGGCAGTTCCTTCGGCGGTTTCTGGGCCAGAATGCTGGCACGGGAACTGAATATTCCCGGGGTTCTTCTTAATCCTGTAGTCAGAGCAGACAGGCTGGTGGAAGAAAGGCTTGGACAGCACATGAATAGCGCTACAGGCGAGGTTTTTACTCTTACGGAAGATACTGTAGCCGGGATCCGGGGTGCTGAGGATGAGCATGATGAAAAGGATATCAGACTTCTCAGGGTATATCTCGGAACTATGGATGAGGTTCTGGATTACAAGTTGGCTCAGGGCTTTTTCGCAGGGTGTGATATCCGTCTCCTTGAAGGAGAAACCCACAGGGTGCTGGGATTTGAATCTCTGTGTCCGGAAATAGCTGAATACCTGCTGGGGTTCGAAAATATCTGAAGCAGGGCGGAACGGCTGCGACATTTATGCTTCGCAGTCTTTTACTGCTGTATCGGGTTATATTTTTATTTTTTTACTGCTGATGAACAGCAGCTTTTTTTTATACTGATTTTTTGGTGGATCAATGGCTGAGGAAAAGGCATATAAGGCAGAAAATATTGTTGTTCTGAAGGGACTGGATCCGGTTCGCTGCCGTCCGGGCATGTATACGGATACTACTCGTCCGAATCATCTGGCCCAGGAGGTTATTGATAATTCCGTGGATGAGGCACTGGCAGGCTACGCCCGCAAAATTTCTGTGACGCTGTACGAGGATAATTCTCTTGAGGTGGATGATGACGGTCGCGGTATGCCGGTGGATATACATCCGGAGGAAAAGGTATCCGGGGTCGAACTGATCTTCTGCCGCCTTCATGCAGGAGGAAAATTCGATCAGCAGAATTATAAGTTTTCTGGCGGCTTGCACGGAGTTGGAGTTTCTGTTGTAAATGCTCTCTCTACAAGAGTTGAGGCTGTTATAAGACGTGACGGGACAGTGTACTCCATAGCTTTCAATAACGGGGATAAGGCAGAGGATCTGAAGAAGATTGGAACCTGTGGAAGAAACAACCGCGGTACCAAAGTCCGTTTCTGGCCTGATGCCAAATATTTTGATTCACCTAATTTCCATGTGCAGAGTCTCAAGCATGTTCTTAAGGCCAAGGCTGTTCTCTGTCCCAACCTTGTGATCAGTTTTGAGAACAAACAGACCGGTGAAAAGGAAAGCTGGTGTTTCAAGGACGGACTCAGTGATTATCTTAAGGAGTCTGTAAAGGATAAACTGTCGTATCCGGATGAGCCGTTCTGTGGAAAGGTCAGACAGGAAACCACGGAAGTTGAATGGGCTGTTTCCTGGCTTCCCGAGGATAATGTAACTGTTACTGAATCCTATGTTAATCTCATTCCGACCCTTCTCGGAGGTACTCATGTCAACGGCTTCAGACAGGGTCTTACCGATGCCATTCGTGAGTTCTGCGAGTTTCAGAATATGCTGCCAAAGAATCTTAAACTTCTTCCGGATGATGTATGTGCGCGCTGTACCTATATTCTTTCCGTAAAAATGACGGATCCTCAGTTTTCCGGTCAGACCAAGGAAAAACTTTCATCTCGCGAGTGTGCCGCCGCCGTTCTCGGTGTGGTGAAGGATTCCTTTACTCTGTGGCTTAATGCAAACCCGGATCAGGGAAGAAAGATTGCTGATTTCTGTATTACAACAGCTCAGAACCGGGTGCAGAGTGCAAAGGCCGTCGTCAGAAAAAAAGCGACCCGCGGACCTGTTCTTCCGGAAAAACTTAAGGATTGCTATGGAGAGGATCCTATGCATTCCGAACTGTTTCTCGTTGAGGGTGATTCTGCCGGAGGATCTGCACAGCAGGCTAGAAACAGCCAGAATCAGGCGATTATGCCGCTCAGGGGAAAAATTCTTAATACCTGGGACAAGGATCAGGATGACTTTTTAAAATCCGAAATTATCAGGGATATAGTCGAGATAATAGGTGTGGATCCTGGCTCTGACAATCTTGATTCACTTCGCTACGGGAAGATATGCATCCTTGCCGATGCTGATTCTGACGGTCTCCACATAGCAACTCTTCTCTGTGCACTTTTTGTCAGACATTTTCCAAGACTGGTAAGGGACGGTCATGTGTTTGTGGCCATGCCGCCGCTTTTCAGAGTTACAGTGAACAACAAGGATAATGAATCCTATTATGCCGAGGACGAGACTGAAAGAGATCGTATTATCGCCAGTCTTATGAAGAAAAATAAGCGTCTTACAGAAAATTCATTTAAGATTACACGATTCAAGGGTCTTGGCGAGATGAATCCAGGCCAGCTTCGTGAAACAGCCCTTGATCCGAATACCAGACGTCTGGTGAAACTTGTGCTTCCGGACAATGAACAGGATGCATTTACTGTTATGGATATGATGCTGAATAAATCAAGGACAGATGACAGAAAGGTCTGGCTGGAAACGAAAGGTAACCTGGCCGATATTGATTAGCAGTCTCAACTGTTTTCTGGAGTTTAAATGAATAATGTGCATAAGGCTGTGGCCGGTTTATGCGGTGCGGTTGTTTTGTGGGGAGCCTGGTGCGGGTGTGTAACATACACCAAATACCGGTTTGAAAACGGGATCTCTGAAATCAACAAAAAACTGTCCAGATTTCTGGAGGACAAGAATATTTCGGCAGAGATCGGAAAAAGCAGACATCTCGGTTTTACAGAAAGAAGTTATCCTGTATCCGTAGCTTTTGCAGGAAAAAGTTATGACTGCGATCTGCATGTGGATTTTGGGGCTTTCTCTTTAACCGGTTCTCTGATTATTCCGGAGGAACGGAAGGAACAGATCAGCGAAGCTCAGAAGTCACTTATGGATCTGTCAGTAAAGTATAACCGGATCACTGATGATTTGAAGGTTGTATATGAGATTGAGCCGGGATCCTCCGGCGGTTTCTCCTGGTCAAAGGGTAAACTTACATTTCTGGTGGACGATGTTTCAGAATCCGTTCCGGATTATGCCCGGATCCGCTTTAAGCTCGGTGAGGTGTCATACAAGGACGGCGCCAAAGAGACAACCATTCAGAAGATTAAGATTATGATTGATTCTGAAGAAGCGGAGTTATATGCAGGTCTGATTTCCTATAAGGATGATTCAGAATCTCTGGAGATTAAAAGGCCTGACCTTTCACTGGTTTATCCGGAGGCTGACAGGAATAACAGATATACTCATAAGTCAAAGTTCTCTCTGGGACGAGCTCTGCTCAGGAAACCAGACGGAGAACTTGATGTTGACGGATTGAAATTCAGATCGGAAATGTCCGAACTGAACGGCGGAAAGGATATGATAGAAAGGGGACTGTCTCCGATAACTGCACTGACTGATAAATTTTTTATGTCCAGCTTTTTAAGTCCGCGTTCCGGCAGTTCGGAAATTTCTCTGATAAACTGTGATTCACGTTTTGCATATGAAATTGATACAGAGATTAATGATTCTGATATTGAGGCTGAATTTTCCGGGTGGTTTGAATGTCCTGAAGATAATGCCGAACCGTTCGAGAAGCAGATATTCTCCAGTCTTGCAGTGAATGGTTCGGGTGAGGTTGATGTTTCATTATTTGAAATTCCTGAACTTAAATTCATGAAAGAGCGCTTTGCCGGATATGCAGAGGATCCTGAAGCAAAGACCTATAAGTATAAGATCGAGAAGAAGTCTGGAGAGAAAAAAATACTTATCAACGGAAAAGAACTGTAGTTCAGCAACTTTTGATGATTTTCATCCTACAATCTATAAATACGGTACGGCAAAACTTGTAAATAAACAGGGAAAGTATTATTTACATATCCCAGTTACATACGACGTTGAAGAATTTGATGCTTCTAAAGTCACCAATGTTGTTGGTATTGATAGAGGTATCAATTTTGTGGTAGCTACATATGATAGCAAACAAAAATCTGGTTTTGTAAACGGCAGAACTATCAAGCAAAAGCGAGCTAATTATTCAAAGCTTCGTAAAGAACTCCAAATGCGAAGAACACCATCTTCGAGACGAAGAATTAAAGCTATTGGTCAAAGAGA
>JAEEGG010001702.1_pt1 | contig 58295 bp, 49 predicted proteins | sample 9134161 | NCBI WGS metagenome assembly JAEEGG01 (sample SAMN16246543, study PRJNA631951) | gut metagenome | biome: gut microbiome; feature: rumen; material: CR-attached | host: Bos | place: Iran: Karaj | collected 2018-10
AGCATTTCTTTGAGTGATGCTTGGAAGAGGGCTTTGGCTTCATTGAGGGCTTTTTCTGCATTAGCCTTCATCGCATCTATCTTATCAAAAGCAGTGTCAAGATAATCAACGATGGATTGCTGTTCGGAGAGAGGGGGGACAGTTATCTCTAATTGTAGTAATTTACTTGCTGCAATTACAGGCTGTGCAGCTCCTTCAGCATATGAACCAAGTTTCATTGATTCAAATTTACGGCATAACCATTGAGGATTTACATTGCTATCTTTAAGAGTAACCACTAAAGCATGCTCAGTTGCATAGAAGGGCTCCTCGCAAAAATGTATATTACCACATTGAGCACCAACTCTTCCTATTATAGGATTTCCACCAACTTGATTTGGAGATGAAACGAAACCGCGAAGCCCATTACCACCATAGCAAGGTATATTGTGATTCATATCCTTGTCGGCGATAAAACAAGCCTTAATACTTTTGCCAGAATTAATTTTGCAGATATCTTTCAATTTCATTTCACCATCTCAATTATATCGTCAATAAGAGCCTGATTCTCGCTGTTGAGGGCAAAGATACTTTCAGCAATCTCGCTTGGTGTGCGCTCGTCAACTTCCTCAACCTTGTTGGGGTTCTTCACGCTGAGGTCACAAGCATCATCAAGAGTGCTGACATCGAGTGTCCACGAGTGTTCGCTCTCACCCTGCGTCTTCTGCAAGCTGAGGAACTCTTCCATATCAGCCTCGGTAAGGGGCTGCGTCTTAGTGAAGTGCTTATCTACCTGATAGTACCAAATCTTCTCCGTAGGCTCGCCCTTGGTGAAGAACAGAACCACCGTCTTTACGCCAGCACCCGTAAACACGCCCGAAGGAAGGTCGAGGATAGTATGAAGGTTGCAATTCTCCAAAAGCATCTTTCTTATCGCGCTTGCATCGCCATTGCTCAGGAAAGTATTCTTGATGACAATACCAGCACGGCCTCCAGCCTTCAGCATCTTGATAAAGTGCTGCATGAACATATAGGCTGTTTCAGAAGTGCGAATCTCAAAGTTCTGCAACACCTCGCCACGCTCGTTGCCACCAAAAGGAGGATTGGCAAGAATCACATGCTTGCGATCGCTCTCTTGGATCTGACTGAGGTTCATAGCCAGCGTGTTTCCATGCGTGATGTTAGGGGCTGATACACCATGAAATATCATATTCATCGTGGCGATGATATAAGGCAGACCTTTCTTCTCCTTACCATAGAAAGTATCTTTCTGCAAGATATCGTGGTCTTTTACGCTCTTAATCTTATCCTTCATATAAAGGAATGCCTCACAGAGGAAACCTGCAGAACCACAAGCAGGGTCATAAACGGTTTCGCCTATCTTGGGGTCAACCACCTTGATAATGCTGCGAATCAAGGGACGCGGCGTATAATACTCACCACCATTACGACCTGCATTACCCATTCGCTGGATGTTGCTCTCGTAAAGCACCGTCATTTCGTGCTTGTCCTCTGCACTCTGAAAATGGAGTTCATCAATCATGTTGATAATCTCACGCATATTGAATCCAGAGCGGATCTTGTTGTGCAGCTCGCCAAAGATTTCACCTATCTTGTATTCAAGCGTATCGGTAGATGCCGCAGTATTCTGGAAGTCCTTCAGGTATGGGAAAAGTTTCTGGTCAACAAACTCCACAAGGTCGTCACCACTCATGGCATTAACGGTATCCAATACCATCTTACCCGTCACGGGGTCTTTCTTCTTAGGTGTAGCCCACTGACTCCAACGATAGAAGCCCGAAACCAATCGTTTGTATGTTTTACCTTCAAGTTCGGCTTCATCCTCGCGTTCTGTTTCCAGATCGTCGAGGTATTTCAGGAACAGCATCCACGATTTCTGTTCCAGATAGTCTAACTCACTTCCACAACCCTGTTCCTTCCACAGGATCTGGTCTATCGCTTTAAATGTATTTTCGTATTTCATATTTTACTTTTTATCGCTTATTCCCGGTATATAATTTTCATTTTGCTTACGCGAGTTTCTTCAAAGCCTTCTTAATGGCTAAGCTTTTATCGTAAAGCCACTGTAAGGCATCTTGCCATTGAGCTTTATCATCTATGTCGAACTGCCTGTGGATTACAAAGCGGCAAGCCTTTGATGCCTCGCGCCACTCTATCTTGTCACCAATTTCTTTCTCCAGTTCATCCGCATGAGTCTGAAATTTATGGAAAATGGTCTTATTATCTGAAACATAGATTCCTGCTGTTAACTCGTGCTTCTGGCGACTGGCGGTTAAGCAGATATGATAATCAGCAGATCCTACGCTTAAGTCGTACCAGTGCTGGGGATAAGCCTTTCTAATTGAAAACTCATTATAAAAATAAGTATGATTTACAGCTTGGGAAACAAACTCCTCCCAAAATTTCAGTTGAATTGCCGAGGTGTCTGTTTTCCCTGCTTTAGATGGCTTATCGATGATCCCAGTATCAGGATTGATAGGTTGGCTGTTTTCGTATTCCATGATTTCTGCATCATCAATGGCCATCGCTATATCACGAAAAATATCAAGGGCGATTTGTGGTGCAACATTAAAGAACTCACGATTTTGACGAATACGCAAATCCGTCAGTCTATCAATGGTTTTGTGCACTAATTTTTCCACTTCATTATACTTTACCGTCTTCATTGTGGCAAAAATCTCGAATGGCAAGGGTACTGCCGTGTTATCCAGTTCCTTACTCCTCACATCAACAGGACGCGAGCTTTTGCCTATCTTCACCCAGTCTTCTCTGAAACTGGGATTGGTTAATATGTAAACGTAGCCAGGTTCTTTTGTTGCCATATATCTTGATTTTATATTAAACATCTTCATCATCCGGAACACGTGTTTGGCTGACTGCATAGAGGAATACTCCATACACCAATGTTATGACTATGTACCAAATGAAATCCATATATCTTTTTTTTAAGTTTTTCTTTTTAAAAACCTCGCGATTCTCACGAAGGGCGAGGGGGTTAACGTTTACATATAATTTCTTTTCGTTGTTGCCCTAACCCGTAGGGCGGTAACGGTCATAAACATGAATAAAAATTAAAATTTATTTTATCCGGTTTCCCTCATTGATGGAGAATCCCCAAATGATGGTTTCGCCCCACCCGTGAGTATCGATGTTGAAAGTGATTTCAGTAATAATACACGTTTCATCGTTTCAATTTTGTCTTATTCGTTTTGCAAAGGTAAGAATTATTGTTCAAACAACCAAGAGAAAATTGGATTTTATTTCAGCTTAATAATGTCACTCCAACGGGTTGTGGGATTTTTGCTCTTAAAATCTTGTTTCATGGCGTTAGAGAAGACATCGGCACGGCCTTTACCGCCTGGTTTGGTGTATTGCTGGGAACCGATGACGATGGTTTCGGAGCCGTTGAGCTTGTTGATGCGATCTACGACGGCATCGAGGCGTTTCAGCTTCTGAATCTGCTCGGCATCCACATCAAACAGGTCTTGCTGGATGGGGCTGTTGGGCGAGACGCCCATCTATAAATGCTGCCAGGCGAGGCTCGGAAATCTGCACGCCCATGTAGAGATACCCGTCCTCTACATCGTTCTTGTATGAGGATCCATTTTTGATCTTATTTAACTATTGAGGGATGATAATTATCGTAAAATGGGATTAATATTCAAGAAGATCCCAAACATTTCGGTCAAACGGGTCAGAATCCGTAAGCCAGTCAATGATAACGCAAGTGTCAAGCAGTAATCGCATGCTCTTTAATCGAAGCTAACCAATTGCGCTTTCAGTTCAGGATCATTTATAACAAAAGCTCCTTTATGCGCCCTTGCCCATCTCATAAACCGACTTCTAGCCGTCTTTTTCGAGTTAATGGCTCTATTGTTTGCCATCTCTGACTTTCTTTCTTCGTGTGACATAATACACTATATTAACTTAATCGCCTGCAAAGATACGTTGTTATTTTGAATAAAACAAGTTTTATTCGTTTTTTCTATCAAATATGACATAGAATACTTCGACACGATTGAAGAGGCCTGCGACCACCTATCTGTCTACATTGGCAAACCTGTTGATGCCTCATGGCAAGCTTTGAATGAAGCAGCAGATGAATGGAACGACAAACACCCTGATTCTGACTGGTCCATCAACGTGAAGCAAATAGAAGTCATCAGCGATGACGAAATGTGTTCATTAACGGATTGACAGGTATGAGTGTCGGGGTAGCGGATGATTGCTCTCGCTTACTCGAATTATTCAGATATTCAAATATTCATTTATGACAAGAAGGTTTTCGCAAGTTGGATGTGGCTTGCGAAAGCCTTACATATGGGTAAGGGGTGATAGAAGGAGTAAATTATTGAAATTATAATTTTATTATTATATATATTATAATATATATAATAATAAGATTTTCTGCTCATGGCTTACGGAAAACCTTCCTGTCGTATTTGAATAAATGAATAGTTGAATATTTTGCATTTTTTCTACAAAAAAGTTGCTAAAAAGTTTGGCTAATTCAGGAAAAATTTGTACCTTTGCAACATAGTTGCAACAATGACATTAGCGACTAAAATTTGCGGCATAGCCATAGCGAAAATACTACTAAGTGCACTAGTAAGTTTTTCATAGCCTAACCGCAAAAACAAGGATTAAGGAAGAGGTTTTAAGGAGAAGGAAAAATTATTACACCCTTAAAATTTAAATTCAATTATGGCATTGAAAGTTAAGGCAGTGGAGAGACTGCTGAAGTTTGACAAGGAATCGGCGGGCAAGTACCGCTATGTGATGAAGGCCGACCTGTACACCAGCCTGACTCAGGCAAAGGTCATCAAGGAGGCTGCCCTGCGCAGCGGCGTAAGTCAGGGCGTGATGAAGGCCTGCTGGGATGCAGCCGGCGAGGTGATTAAGGCTTGGGCTACGGAAGGCCACTCGGTGGCTCTGCCCGGACTGGGCACCATGCGCTTCGGACTGCGAAGCAAGGCTGTGGAGAAGGTGGAGGACGTGAAGACCAGTCTGATTGAGAGCCGCCGCATCATCTTCACCCCGAGCGTCGACCTGAAGGACGAACTGGCTAACACCAGCATTCAGATAACCTGCATCGACCGCAATGGTGACATCGTGAAGCGCGTGACCAGTACCAGTGGCGACGTGGAGGACCCTGAGAATCCATCGGGTAATGGTGGCAGCGACCCAACGTCAACGCCTGTGAACACCAACAATGGTGACGAACCAGGAGAAGGAGACTAAGTCTAATTGATAATTGACAATTATGAAGAAGAATAGACTGATTGAGATTGTGGTGAAGATGGTAGTAGCCGCACTCACCGCCTTCCTGACGGCCATCACCACCACGAGTTGCATGGGCAGAGGACCGTTCTAAGTGAAAAATGAAAAATTGGCTTTTGGCAGTTGGCTGTTAGCTGTTAGCAAAAAAAATCGGGCTCACCTTGCGGTGGGCTCGATTTTTATTTGGGTGGACACTATCTGAAATCCTGAATCTCTTTTTGAGGCATGGGCAGCTCGAAGTTCAAGCCATCCGGACAGAACATGTTGGGCCACTGCTTGTTGAGTCGAAGCCAGCGGCTCCAGCCTACAACGCGGTCGAAAGTCAACTGTTCGTAGGTGTCGGCCAGCGTGGAACCCCAGTTAAGCGTTTCGCCGATGGGTTCAGTGCTGTAGTATTCGGGGTTGTCGGTTTGTACGAGCTTGAAGGCATTCAGATCGCCGTTGTCGGCAAAGATGTATGCGGCATAGGGCTCCTGGCTCTCGGTTTCTGTGTTGTCGCGCCAAAAGATCATGGCGTAAGCGCCTTCGGCACCAAGCAGCACGCTGTAGTCAACCATATATTCGTGGACAGTGAGGTAGTGGCTGAAGTACTGTGCTAAGATGCAGTTGTTGAAGGCTTCCTTCATCTGGTTGTAGAAGTCGTCGCCATAGACTTCGGGCAGAGCGGTAATGATGGAGCGCACATATTTGACGGCATCATAGTTGGCCTGATTCAACTGCACCTTGGTGGCGCTGGCCGTACAGTAGTCGATGGCAGCGCGCTGGGCATCGGTGCCGTTGGTATAGGTATCGCACAGGCGGTCGATGAACTCACGCAGCATTTTGCCCAGCTGTGGGATATTGGCGGTGCGGGTGACGGTCATGTCGGTATAGTTCGGTGTGGTATCGTCGGTTTCGGTTCCAAAAGCTATGTCCCAACTGTTCACACAGGCTTTGCAGTATTCGTCCAGCGCCTTCTCAACGTCCACCATGGGCTGGCCGAGCACCTGTGGAATCATGCGATAGGCACCGTCGATGGAGGGCTTTGAGTATGTGGGGGCGATGACATAGTCGCAGAGGTCATACAACTCGAACTGGTACTCGAGATTGTTCATCAGACAAGCATCCATAAAGACGGTCTCGAAACGGACATTGGCTTGGGTCAGCGCACGGCGGAAGCTCTTGGCTGTGAAAGTGTGGCCGCTGTAGCCGTCATCGCCAACCAGGCTTCGTCTGGCGGCGGCAGCAGCTTTGGCCTCCGGCAGTTCTCCGTCCGGCGTATAGCCGCCACCGTGGTCATGGACGATGAGCATGTACTTCTTGGCAGGATAGGCCTTGACAGCCCAGTTGATGAAATTGGCCAACGAGTCGGGTGAGGTGTGGTCGGCATTGTCGGCACCATAAATACTGGCGGGGTCGAAAGCCTGTTCCTTGAATGTCTTTGCAGGGTCGAGGGCCCAGCGGATGGTCTTGCTGCCATACAACTGACAGGAATCGGCACCGAAATACTGTTGTTTCACCAGGTTATCGGTCGTGGAGAATTTGTACTGCGCCACCACGTTTACCCGCTTCAGGGCTTCGGGGCTGGCATTGTAGAAGTCGGATATCTTCTGCAGATAGAAGTTTTCTCTGTTACCGCCGCCGTGGCCGTAGTAGAGAATAGTGTAGGCTGCTGTCTGCTCCGATTCCGGCGTTGGGGTAACGGGCAGGTCGGCGTTGCCAACGTTACATGATGTCAGCAGCGTGATGCAACTACAGACCGTTGCGAGTGTCATCGATAGTTTCTTCATAATCAGATATAGTTTTAAACGTTAAAATAGTGTTCTTAGTTAATTCCGTGCTGCAAATATAGTTATTATTTCCGTAAGTTCCAAATCTTAAAAGGAAAAAGAATGGCGTGTTGCAATATTTTTTCGTAAACGAAGAACGCACTCTCGCTTGAGAAAAGTCTAAAAAGTTTTGGTTTTCTGCTCGCTTATTCGTACCTTTGCCGCAAATATACAAATATTATAAACATTCTATTTATTTATGAAGCTAAACGAAATACTGAGCGGCCAGATGAATGCCGCAGAATGGGAAGCCAAAGGTTATGAGCTGCCCAAGTTTGATATTAAAAAGGTACGCGAAAAGACGGCCAAGGAACCGACATGGGTGCACTTCGGCGGTGGCAACATATTCCGTGCTTTCCCTGCTGCCATTCTGAACGACGCGCTGAACACCGGCAAATACGACCGTGGCGTCATCGTGGCAGAGACCTTCGATTTCGAGGTGGTCGACAAGGCCTACGCGCCTTATGACAACCTGTCGCTGTGCGTCAACCTCTGCTCCGACGGCTCGATTGAGAAGAAGGTGATTGCTTCTGTCACAGAGTCGCTGAAGGCCGATCCGCAGTTCCCTGACTGGAACCGACTGGTGGAAATTTTCAAGAATCCTTCGCTGCAGATGATTTCGTTTACCATCACAGAGAAGGGTTATACCTACAATGAGGCCGACCTGGCTCGTGGCATGAGTCCTCTGTTTGCGATGGGCAAGGTGTGTGCGCTGCTCTTCGAGCGCTTCAACGCAGGACAGCTGCCTCTGACCGTGCAGTCGATGGACAATTGCTCGCATAACGGCGATAAGGTGAAGGCTGGCGTCTTTGCCTATGCCGAACGCTGGGTGAAGGACGGACTGGTGCCCGAGGCATTCCTCGCTTATCTGAAGGACGAGACGAAGATTACCTTCCCTTGGTCGATGATCGACAAGATTACGCCACGCCCACACGAGAAGGTAAAGGAACTGCTGGCTGCCGACGGATTTGAGGACAACAACTATATCGAGACGGAGAAGCACACCTTTACAGCACCATTCGTAAACGCTGAGGAAGTGCAGTATCTGGTCATCGAAGACAACTACACCAACGGTCGTCCCCCACTCGACCTGGGCGGCGCGCTCTATACCACCCGTGAGACGGTGGATAAGGTGGAGACGATGAAGGTGACAACCTGTCTGAACCCGCTGCACACGGCGATGTCAATCTACGGTTGCATGTTAGGATACACGCTTATTTCCGCAGAGATGGCCGACGAGGATCTGCGCCCATTTATCCAGAAGATTGGCTATATAGAGGCGATGCCCGTGGTGACCGATCCCGGCGTGCTGAATCCCTACGAGTTTATCGGCGCTGTCATCAACCGCCGTCTGCCGAATCCATTCATGCCCGATGCTCCACAGCGCATCGCAATGGATACCAGCCAGAAGCTGCCCATCCGCTTTGGCGAGACCATCAAGAAATATGTGGCCCGCGGACTGGACATGTCGAATCTCGTGCTGATTCCGCTCACACTGGCTGGCTATGCCCGCTACTTGAAGGGCATTAAAGACGACGGCATCACGTTTGAACCATCACCCGATCCCATGCTGGCTGAACTGCAGGCCATCGTGGCTCCGCTGGAGATTGGCAAGCCAGAACAGGACTGGAGCCCGCTGAAAAAACTGTACACCCGCAAGGATGTGTTCGGAATCGACCTCTATGAGGCTGGGCTCGGTGAACAGATAGAAGGCATGGTGAAAGAACTCTATGCCGGACAAGGTGCTGTTAGAAAAACATTGCACAAATATGTAACGGAAAGATAACAAGCCGTTAAGATTTATTAATATATGAATGTCCTCATGATATCTATCATGGGGATATTTTTTGATGTAAATTAAGAATGATTGCAAACGATTACCCACACTTTTTTATACAAAAAACTAATAAAATTTGATTTGTGCGGGCACACAAGAAAGATTTTTAAAAAAAGTTTCGTAAAAGTTTGGCTGGTTGCAAAAAATATAGTAATTTTGCAACCGTTATCCTGAAAACAATCTTTTTACCTTAAAAAAGGACTAATACCTATTGAAGATATAGAGCGGTTGCCTGTGAGGGTCACCGCTTTATTGTTTTTATAAGATTTACCGCGAAAATTAATGCTTGAAACGTATCTCCCGCAAATGGTGCTTGCCCACGAACCGACTCTTGTCGACAAAGCCATTGATGCCTACAATACGCCCCTTACCTGTGTACTGCCACATCGTATAATCCAAGCCATCGGCTAAGACGGGTTCTTCGTCCGTGTACATGGCAATCATGATTTTGTAATCGTTGACTTTCCCCTGCAAGTGCTTATTATAGAAATTGCGTCCTGTGTAGAGAAGCGGTTTCTGATGATAAGCATCTTCAACGAGGTCGAGGAAATAAAACAGCGAATCGCAGAATTCGTCGGTAGTCAGTCCACCCGTCGACTCGATATCAATCATGGGTAACAGGTCTTGTTCGCCAGGCAGACATTGCGACATAAAATTGCGAAGCTGGCGCTGCTGGTCGGACAAGGGACGGTAGAAATGATAGCTGCCGACCTTGAGTCCGTAACGGTGAGCCAGTTCGATGTTGCGCTCGAAAGTGGCATCAATACGATCGCCGCCCTCGGTCGCCTTCAAATAGACATATGCCATATTGGTATTATCGCCAATCGTCTCCCAAAAGACATTGCCCTGATAGTGACTCAGGTCGATGCCATGAATATGCGAGCAGGTGTCTTCACACTGAACAAAGACATTAGCAACAGGACGATCGTCAAGAATCAACTCGTCATCCTGTGCTTGAACATGGCCCGCAAAAAGTGATAATATAGTGACTAAAAATAATAATTTCTTCATTCTAACTGAAAATTTGACTGCAAAGATACTAAATATTTCATAATTACTAAGCTATTATTCGCCATTTTTTTCTATCTTTGCAACGAAAAATTGACATCGATGAAGAAATTCAAGTATATATTATTATGTTTGCTGACACTCACGGCCTGTCAAAAAGACGAGGAAGAGCCCAGGATTCCCCAAACGGCAGACAGGACGGTAATGGTTTACATGTCAGGAGAAAACAACCTCAGCGGTTTTTCTCAGGAGGACATCAATGAAATGATTGAAGGCTATCAGAGCGTCAGCAACAGCAACACAAATCTGGTGCTGTTTGTTGATCGCTCAAACAGATACGAAAAACCATTTATTGCGCGCATCACTAAAGACAAGTCGAATCCTGTAGATACGCTATATAAATATTCAGCAGACTTCTCTGCTGCTGACCCTGCCCTATTCAAGGAAGTTCTCGGACGGATAGCAGAAACATGTCCTGCCAAGAGCTACGGACTGGTGCTCTGGGGACACGCTAACGGATGGATTATCGAAAACCAGAAGAAATCGGCTCCACGCAGGGCCTATGGAAACGATAACGGGTCAGATATCTCAGGAGCATCCCTATGGCTAAATATCCCCGACATGAGAAATGCGATGGAGCAACTACCGTTTAACTGGAAATTCATATTCTGCGACTGCTGCAACATGCAAAATATTGAAATTGCCTATGAATGGAAAGATTTAACGGAATATATCATTGCATCGCCGGCAGAAATAACCGGCGTAGGCGCTCCTTATGACGTCATCGTCAAAGACTTGTTCAACACCGACGACGAGTCAATGTATAAAGGTATCTGCGACGACTATTACGCCCAGGTAACGCACGAAATGCATGCGGGAGATGAGCACATGCCAATCAGCGCGGTGAAGACAAGTGCCATGGAACAACTGGCTGCTGCCACCCGACTGGTATTGCCACGCGTTGCGGAGTATACGGCTCAACCCGGTGCAATGTCGGGCTTGATATATTATTATAATGTATATACTGAGAAACCCAACAAGGAGGACGCGATGTACGACATGAACAATGTGATACAAAACGCACTTCAGGATGATCCTTCGGCTTATCAGAACTGGAGAAGGGCCTTCGACCAAGCCGTAGTCTACAGCAAAACCAGTTTATACTGGCATACCAACACGGTACAGCTGAGTCGCATTACTGAGACCATCGACAAGCAAGGTGTAGTCAGCATGTTTTTCCCATTAGAGAAATACAAGAACAGCTACTATCACTACAATGAAGCCATCAAGCAGATGAAATGGTATCAGTCTGTTGGCTGGTCGGAAGTGGGCTGGTAATCGTGCCACACCACTTTGACCTTCGAAATACGACGTTCGTCCATTTCCAGAATCTCAAACGAGAAATTCTTGTAGTCTATCTTCTCATGCAACTTGGGGAAATCGCCCTTAATCTCAAGCAGCAGACCCGCCAATGAGTCGGCATCGCCCTCCACTTCCTCAAAGAACTCATCGTCGAGCTTCAGAATCTTGTAGAAATCGGAAAGCAGCGTCTTACCTTCGAATATATAGGTATTGGAATTAAGACGCACATAACTCTTCTCATCCTCATCGTATTCGTCATTAATCTCGCCGACAATCTCCTCTAGGATATCTTCTAACGTGACAATACCACTCGTGCCGCCAAACTCGTCGACAACGATGGCAATATGCACTTTGTTCTCTTGGAACTCGCGCAAAAGGTCGTCGATTTTCTTTGTCTCAGGCACAAAATACGGCGAACGAATCAGATACTGCCAACGGAAATTGTTGCCTTTGTTAAGATGAGGAAGCAGGTCTTTAATATAAAGAATGCCGCGGATATTATCGCTATTATCCTGATAAACAGGAATGCGAGAATAGTTGTTGTCGACAATGCATTGAATAACCTCCTGATAGCTGGCCTTGAAATCCAAATCAACAACATCCTGACGGGAAGTCATGATTTCCTTTGCCGTCTCATCGCCAAAGCGTACGATGCCTTCGAGCATGCGCTGCTCTTCCTTGATGTCTTCCTTGTCGGTCAGTTCCAAAGCCTGTTCCAAGTCGTCAACACTCAGCACGCGATTCTCTTTCTGGACTACCTTCTCAGCCAATATACCTGTACGAATCAATATCGTAGCAATTGGCCAGAAAAGCTTGCGGCAGAAAAGAATGCCGCCCACGGCCCTGCGACAAAACATCAAAGGATCCTTTGCCGTATAAATCTTAGGCATAATCTCGCCAAAAAGCAACAGCAGGAAAGTCAGAAGTATTGTGATACACAAGAACTGCAACCAATAGGCATTACCGAAATCGACCACATGCGCAAAGAAATAGTTGCACAGCATGATGATGGTCACATTGACCAAATTGTTGGTAATCAGAATGGTTGCCAGTGTGCGTTCTGAATCCTCGCGCAGCAGCTTGATATTGGCATCATCGGTCGTCTTCTCCTCATCGAGTTCACTCAAATGAGCGGGAGAAAGCGAGAAGAATGCAATTTCCGAACCAGATGCAAAACCAGATACTATCAAAAGGACACAAGCCAGTAAACCCGCTATAATTGCTCCCAAAGAAGGTGACATCAAAGTCACTTCATTTAAAACCTCTAGAAAACTGTCCATACTTTACTCCATAGGTGGAACATCGGCTGTAGACTTAGGCGTCAGCATCTCCATATTATCGGCCCAAATCTCAGTAGCAAAGCGGCGCTGTCCCTGCTTATCGTCATAAGAGGTGTAACGGATACGGCCCTCGATATATAGCTTATCGCCTTTATGAACATACTTCTCAACGATTTCGGCTAATTTGCGCCAAAGAATCACACTATGCCAATCTGTATGCTCCGGGACTTGTGTGCCGTTTTGCAAAGTATAGCCACGCTCTGTTGTGGCCAAACTAATACGTGCAACAGCTACACCCTGATCAACATAACGAATCTCAGGTTCCTTACCTACGTTACCAATAAGCATCACTTTATTCATAGAGCAAATATATGATGGTTATTTGCATTCACCTAAATAGCGGAACTTGAAATTCTTTCCCTTCGCGGATGGAAACTGGCTACGAGAGTCAACACGCTGACTCAGATAATCAACGATGCGAGCATAGCAGTCAATGCCTGACATGGCCTTACAGCAGGCTACAAAATGTGTATCGCGATACTGGAACTTACCTGTGCCAGGGACCATCTGGACACGTTTGAAATCAATACTGCCTTCGTACCAACCGAAGCGTTCCTCATTTAAACGAACTATGGCTGGTGTATTGGTTTTCTCTGCTACCGAATCGCTACGCAGAGCCTTCTTTTCCTTGAAATCCTGCATACTTGCAGCTTCTGTCTTAATAATAATAAAATAAACTCGTGGACGGATCTTATAGCGTTTGGGATAGAGTACATCACTATCAGCATATTCACGAATATCCATCTCAAGCATTGGATTCATTCCAATCTCTTCAATGCCCGACAAGAAATTAATAGCATCGTCTGTACTATTCACTAAAGTTTCCTGGTCGAAATAACGTATATATAAATTCATCAGAAATAGTGTTTTTTCTAAAAATAAATCTGAAAAATCGAGAAAGAGCGGAAAACGGGACTCGGACCCGCGACCCCAACCTTGGCAAGGTTGTGCTCTACCAACTGAGCTATTTCCGCATTATTTCAAAATAAACGTGAAGAGGAGGAGACTCGAACTCCCACGTCGCAATTGACACTACCCCCTCAAAGTAGCGCGTCTACCAATTCCGCCACCTCTCCAAGCCATAAACATGAGAAGAAAAAAGAGTGCCCAGAACAGGACTCGAACCTGCACGCCTCGCGGCACACGCACCTGAAACGTGCGCGTCTACCAATTCCGCCACCTGGGCAATTTTACAATTAAGGCCATTCCTTAATGTCTCTTTTTTGTTCAACAAGTTGAGCGGAAAACGGGACTCGGACCCGCGACCCCAACCTTGGCAAGGTTGTGCTCTACCAACTGAGCTATTTCCGCATTTTTCCTCTTTCAAGGAGCATCTCTCTCGATTGCGGATGCAAAGGTAATGCTTTTTTCGGAACTAGCAAACTTTTTTGCCGTTTTTTTTCAAAAAAAGTGCCTTTAGGTGCATTTTTATAGGTTGACAGCACCACAATGAATACATTTCCCCTTGTTTTTCATCTTCTCTCCACACACTCCGCACTGATAACGATAGTGGGCAAAATTCCACCAGCGCCATATAGCATAAACCACATATACTACTAATAACAGGTAGCCAATATAATATAAGGTGAGGATACTGAAGACGACATAATCGACAGCACAAACAGTAGCCAATCCGCAAAAATATAGAAAAGCATCGCCTGTTGGTAATTGGCGTAACGTGTCTTCAAAAGCTGCAACAGCCACGATAATCAGAATCCAAACAGAAGCTACAAAAAGACCTAGTGTCAAAGGAAGCGTGAACGGATTAAGAGAAGGATGAAAATAGAAATGGCGCCATTGCTCGGCTCCAAAATTCTGTATAGAAGCGTAAAGCGTGGCTGATGTAGCGATGAGTATGCAGACCAATGTAGGATAGAAAGAGTCGATGTCATTGAAATGAACGATATAGGCTCTTCTGCGAAGCAGGCGACGTAAAGCATAGAAGGCGCCGACAACTACAAACAATGCCATAAAGATAAGCAGATGGGTATCGGAAAAGACATCAATAAACTGAGAAATCGGGTCATCAGGAGAAACGCCTTGTAACAGTTCGCTTTCGTGTATCCAGCCTTGAGTCAATTGGTCATGGGCAACCTTCACCCATACAGAATCGACACTATCTGTAGGAATTGTCTGTATCTCGGCTACAACCAAGCGGTCACCCTTCAATACGTAGACGGTATCAAAAGCCTCAATGCCTATCTGATCTGCCAATGGCAGACTTTCTGCATTAACCACAAAGTTATAATTCTGAGAATAGTGATGCGTTGTTGAAAAGGAGATGGAGTCTATTTGCTGCTTGCTTAAATCCCAAGCATCAGGCGTTTGCTGACCATGATTATAACACGCAGTCAACAATACAGAGATGAACAATATCAAACAGTAGTTAATCTTGTGCATAGACATTCATCTGACAATGTTTACAATCAAACTCCAAACGGAACTGCCGACCATCACCTAAACGAAGGTACAGCGGTTCACGCCATGTAGAACGCTGGCCACCATGTTTGACACAATAACCCAACGAATAACGAAGGCAATGCCGGCATTGCATCAAGAGGCCTTCCCCACCCTTTAACTCATAGGCCGATATAGCTTGAGCCTGATAGAACTGGCAAGAAAGATCGTTTGCTATATTATATAAATAGGTGTAAGGGTAACTTTGGGGATTTGACGGAGAAACTGCCGCGACAGAAATAGCATCACGATCTAAAGACTGTGGTGCAGATGAAAGTTTTTCCAACAACTGTCGACGCATATCGCTAAGCACGCTGTTAGGAACAAAATAAGAGAAAGCGTCTGGCATTTCTACATGCTGACATTCATAAGGTGTACCGCCCCATTTCGACAATTGGCGGATAATATTCTCACGTTGAGGCTTTTCTGCATGCTGATGTTCACAGGTAACATCAACACTAACTCCATTTGCAGATAGTCTATAACCATTTGGCGTGACAGAGAAACAAATGGTAAGAGGAATCTTGCGAACAGAACTGGTATGAGACAACAAACGTTCAAACTCCTGATCGTTGTTGCGATAAAGAGCCATTCCCGATTGCAAGTTTTCCGGAACATGAAGAGGATAAAGCCGATTGCCGACCGCCCGATTAATACGAAAGCCCTCTAGTTCGCGGTTCAAGTTGATGAAACACAAGCCATCGCCATTAGCAAAAGCAGCAGTTCCAGCAACATTAAAGGAATCGTGCCTGATTTCCTTTACTGTACCCACAAATTCTCCTATAGCTTTGGGGGTATCAGGCGAGAAGATATCTGGCTGACGACCATGCAGGAAATAAGTGGTAAATCCGCGATTAAATGTTTTCTTAAGATTGGGAGTAAACGTATAGGTGCAAACACCCTGAGACGCTCTGCAATACTGATCCGGATGGCGGGCAATAATTGCATTCAACTGCTGACTATAGGCTGCAACCACATTTTTGACATAAGAAACATCTTTCAAGCGACCTTCTATCTTAAAGGATGTGGCACCAGCTTCTATTAACTCTTCCAAATGGCTAAACTGGTTTAAATCCTTTAAAGACAGTAAATGACGCTGATGCTCTAATTCGTGACCATCGGCATCGAGCAAATCAAACTTCATGCGACAGAACTGTGCACATTGGCCACGATTTGCAGAACGACTGAAACAATAATGGGAAGCATAACAGAGTCCACTATATGATACACACAAAGCACCATGAACAAACACCTCTAATTCTACTTCTGGAATTTCAGCATGAATGGCTGCAATTTCCTTTGCCGACAACTCTCTGGCCAAGACCACTCTGCGAAATCCGCAATTGCGCAACCATCTCACTTTATCAATAGTTCGGTTGTCCGTCTGGGTAGATGCATGAAGAGCAATAGGGGGCAACTGCATTTTGAGAATGCCCATATCCTGAACCAAAATAGCATCTACTCCAATATCATATAATTGTTTGATCAGCTTTTCTGTTTCCTTCAGTTCGTGATTATAAAGAATGGTGTTAACCGTTACATAAACACGTACAGAATACTGATGAGCATATTGACATAACGCTTGAATATCATCTATACTATTACCTACTGCAGCTCTGGCTCCGAAACGCGAAGCACCGATATATACAGCATCGGCACCATGATCGACAGCAGCTATTCCACATGCCAGATTCTTGGCAGGGGCTAATAGTTCAAGATGCTTCATTGGTTATTCTATCTTATTAATATCATAAGGAGTCTCCTGATAGACGTAGTAGTTGATCCAATTACTATAAAACAGATTTGCATGAGCACGCCAAGTAACCAAGGGCTCTGAGTCTGGATTGTCATTACGATAATAATGTTTGGGCATTTCCACATCGTAGCGCACATCTTTGTCACGACGATATTCCTTGTCCAATGTATCAGCAGAATATTCCAAATGACCTGTTATAAAAAACTCGCGACCATTGCGAGCCATCACAATGCTGACACCACAATCAGGCGATTCTGCAATCAGCGTCAAATTAGAATTATTCAAGATGTCGTCCTTATGAATTTCCGTGTGACGGCTATGAGGCATCTGGAAGATGTCGTCAAAACCACGGAAAATAGGTAATCGTGGATTGAGCGTATACTGTGGAAATATCCCAAACATCTTCTTCTCCAGAGGATACTTGGGAATTCCATAATGATAATACAATCCAGCCTGAGCTGCCCAACATATATATAATGTACTCGTAACGTGGGTTTTAGCCCAAGAAAAGATTTCAGACATTTCGTCCCAATAGGTAACATCTTCAAATTCAAGTTGTTCTACGGGAGCACCTGTAATAATCATGCCGTCATACTTCTCGTTGCGCATTTCCTTAAAGTCACGATAGAACATCATCATGTGTTCAATAGGTGTGTTCTTGGGCGTATGACTCTGCAACTTCATAAAGCTTATCTCCAACTGCAGAGGGGTGTTGGACAACAAACGAATCAAGTCGGTCTCCGTCGTAATTTTAAGAGGCATCAAATTAAGAATGACAATCTTCAAAGGACGGATATCTTGCATATGAGCACGAGAATCGTCCATTACGAAGATATTCTCTTCTTTAAGCAATTCTATGGCAGGAAGTTTATCGGGTAATCTTAAAGGCATAATTATTTATTATCTTCAACATGAAACACGCAAACAGATACATTATCATAGCCCCCAGCTTCAATAGCCGCTTCGCAAAGAGCATTAGCACTCACTTTTTCGTTCATCAGGCGTTCTATATCTTCATGAGAAACCATATCGTTAAGTCCGTCAGAACATAACATATAGGTATCGCCTGGAAGGAAATCCGTAGTGAAGTCAAACAAGTCTATATAAGAGTTCTTACAACCTGCACCGATACAATTGGTAATCACATTTGAGTGTTTCTTCTCACCCAAAGAATTACTTAATGAATGGTCGGTGGATAATTGCAGCAACTTTCCTCCCCTGAGACGATAAAGCCGGCTGTCACCACAGTTCATCCAATAATATTTACCACCATAGAAAATGACTGCAACCAAAGTTGTTCCCATCTCAAGCAGATGAGGATCAACGTGTCCACGCTGGTTAATAGTATGATTGATAGATTGATGCCAATCCATCATCATATCATGAAATTCTCCCGATGTTAAACCAAGAGGCAGATCATTAACAAAAAACTTCAAGTTTGATAGTGTCTGTTCACTAGCTACTTCACCAGCACGATGGCCGCCCATTCCGTCAGCTAGAGCCACTACAAACCTATTTGTGTTTTCCGTCATCCATTCTGTTTGGTAAACATCACTTCTTACCAATTTATCATATGCAAGGATCATGTCCTCATTGTTGCTTCTCACGCAACCTATACGGCTTGCTGCCGTCAGTATTATTCTGCTCATTACTAATTGATACTCACTTGTAGATTGATGTTCGCTAACGTAACAATATCTCCAGTCTTAATCGTCATGGGAACGTCTGGCTGTAGGTCACGTTGATTCAATTTGGTGCCATTTGAAGAATTTTTGTCAATGATGCACCATCCTGTATCTGGCTTATATATCAATTGAGCGTGAACACCTGAAATATACATGTTCCCCTCAAACAATTGTTGGTATGGACCCTGTCGGCGACCAATCACAGCTCCATTAACGCCAACCATACGAATATCGAGTGATGGATTGTATAGTGTTAATGTTGGTATTCCACCTGGAGATGTCTCGGGAGCTTTATTGGGAGCACGAAGTGAGTGCTGTGAAACCTCTGCGTAGGATTCTGAAAGATTATTTACCGATGCCTGACTCTTAGAGGCGCGTTGTTGCTGCAACTCGTCATAACCCATCATCAGACCTCCGCAATGAGTGCATCGGCGTCCCATTCCAACGCGACCACAACTGCTGCAATACACAAGTTCTTGTGCACACTGGTCACAAAAGTGGGAATCATCTTCTATTTCTTCTCTGCAATTTGGACAAATTATCATAGTTCTTCTTTAATATCTTCTGGCATAATTAATTGATATGACTCTGGCGTAATTTCAGACGGATCTATCTGACTGACACGCATAGAGAGTCGCTGAATAGTATCATCAAGCATATTACGCATTTCGCGTGCATTACCAAACGATTCGTTCTTGCTGACAACCATACGACAAATGAAATCCATAAGTTTGAATTCTGCCTCAGGCGACAATTTATAATTGTCCTTAGAGGCCATTTTCTTATAGATAGCCAACAACTCGTCTTCGTTATAATCATCGATATGCATCTTGTGGCTGAAACGGCTTGCCAATCCAGGATTAACTGCAAGGAAATTCTCCATCTCATCTTTGTAGCCAGCAGCAATCACAACAAACTTACCGCGGTCATCTTCCATGCGTTTCATCAACGTATCTATAGCTTCCTTGCCATATTGATCGTTCTCCGATGAAAGAGTATAGGCCTCATCAATAAAGAGAATTCCACCCATGGCCTTATCGCACATGTTGTTGACGATCTTTGGAGTTTCACCCATATACTTTCCAACCAAGGTAGCCCTGCTGGCTTCTATTACTCTATTAGTAGGCAAGATCTCCATAGCCTGCAATACTTCTCCCATTTTTCGAGCTACTGAAGTCTTACCCGTACCAGGATTACCTGTCAAGATAAAGTTCATAGACATCTGCTGTACCTTTCCTGCACCCATTGCTGCGCGCTGTTTCATAAACATACTCTGTACGGCAAGACGACGGATCATATTCTTAACAGAACGCATGCCGATAAATTCGTCAAGTTCGTTGAGAACCTCATCCAATGGACGAGCCTTTTCGTTCTGTGCCATAGGCAGATCGGCGCTTGTAATACGGAACATATCCTCTTCCTTGAAGTTGGGATCGTTCACGGATTCTACCAATCTCTGACTCTGTTTCTCAACAGCCTGATCAAAAATACGACGCGCTTCGCGAGCATTACCGAAGTTCTTGTCGCGACGCAGATAAAGTTGTTCGAACTGACGATGTATAGCGCCCTGAGTCTCTTCATCAACAGTAAAGTTCTTGCCCTTACAGAGGTTGATGAAGATTTCTGTCAATTCATCTGGTGTGTAATCGTCGAAATGAATAGTTTGTGTGAAACGACTCTTAAGTCCTGGGTTAGAATCAATAAAGTCGTGCATGTTATCCGTATAACCTGCGACGATACAAATGAATTTACCGCGATCATCTTCCAATCGCTTAAGAAGCGTGTCAATAGCTTCAGCACCAAAACTATCTTGATCATTCGACTTTAACGTGTAAGCCTCATCAATAAACAAGACACCACCCATAGCCGAATCTATCAACTGATTTGTCTTGATTGCTGTTTGACCAGCAAAGCCAGCAACAAGTTTCGATCGGTCAGCTTCTACTAACTGTCCACGTGAGAGAACACCTAAGGAACGGAACACATCTGCCATAATACGAGCAACCGTGGTTTTACCTGTACCTGGATTACCAGTAAACACATAATGCTTACCCTGGAATGTCTTTGTTTCACCACGACGAATCTGAAGATTGAGGAAGGCAGCAAGGTTAGAAATCTCCTTCTTAACACCAGCCAAGCCAACCATACCGTTAAGCTTAGACAGACACTCGGTGTAATCGACAGCTTTAGGAGCTTCATATGGTATATCAGAAACGTCGATAGACATCAATTCGTCGTTGCTCAATGTCGATATATCAAGCTTCTGGAGACGCTCTGCCTGCTTGGTACATATTTTTTCGAACAATTGACGCATAGTACGACCATTGGCAAAATCCTTGTCACGTGAATCGTAAATCTGCGTGATCATCTTCAGAGCCAACTCTTTAGCCTCTGGCGTAAACTGGTATTTCTTGTCCTTTGCGAACACTTCCATAATTTGGAAGAGCTGATCGGGATTATAGTCTTCAATATTCAGGAAATAACTGAAACGACTACGAACACCTGGATTAACTCGGAACAAATTCTCCATCTCCGTGCGATAACCAGCAGCAATAACAATGAATTTGCCTCTGTCGTCCTCCATGCGTTTCATCAGAGTTTCCAATGCCTGTGCACCCTGATTGTCGCGTTCGCCACCTGAGCTCAATGGAACAAGTGTATAAGCCTCATCCACAAACAGGATTCCACCCATGGCCTTATCGCAAAGACGGTCAACGACCTTAGGCGTTTCACCCTGATAGGGACTTACCATCTTCGAACGATCCACCTCGACAACATGTCCGCTATCAAGATAACCGATGCTCTCCATGATTTCACCTAACTTGCGGGCAATGGTTGTCTTACCAGTACCAGGATTACCAGTCAGAACAATATGAATGCCTGCCTTCTCCTGATCACCAAGACCACGTTGAGCACGCTGGACATTATTATGAACGGTAAATGCAATCTCACGGACAGCCTTCTTAACCTCGTCCATACCGATGTAACGATCCAAATCGCTGAGGATATCTTCCAAAGTACGTTCTTCAGGTACATAGCCTCTGATATCCTGTTCCTCAACCATTGAAGCTGCAGCACCACGGCTGATAAATGAAGTAAAGATGTCTTCCGCTGTCTTGACGGCCAGATGGGCATAGCCAAAGGTATCATCCTTAATCTTTACCTGATACTGGAAATATCTTTGCAGCTTATGTTCGGCCTCTGGCGTATATGCTGCAATACCATATTTTGTGCGAAGCTCCAACTTACAAATATCACATAATTCCTGATATCCCGGAGTAGGCAAACGGAATGTATACTTGAATCGATTCTGTGCAGCAGGATTAGCAGTCAGGAAGTCGTCAAGGCCTTTTGGAAGACCAGCTATCATTACAATGGGATTTTCGTCCCATTTGTCCATCTCTACAAAAAGTTTGTCTAGTGGATTGACCTGATTTGAATAGCGATCTGGCAATAGTTTCTGCACATTATCGAAGAACAGAATGCCACCCTTAGCATTCTTAACATTCTCATCCCACTTATCAACGAATCGCTGATAATCGACTGCATCAACCATCGTCAGCTTTGGCTTATCGATGATTTTATGCTGAAAGAAATAATCACGTATAACTTCTGCCAAAGCTGTCTTACCAGTACCTGTCTCTCCAATAATAATAGTGTTTACACTCAGGCGAACATTCATGATATCCTTTCGAGAGTGCAAATAGGTGTAGGTATCAACAACCGTTTTCAGCTGTTGCTTCACCTCACTAAGACCCACCATACGGTCTAGCACGTTCTGTGTAACCAGTGGTTTACCACACCATTTGCAGAACTTGGCTATCGAGCGATTTTCCTTATGACAATACTCACATAACATAGTTATTTGGCCTCATTTTGTATTTGATCAACTACCTGCGTTGGAGTTCTGCGCAAGTTGTCCATATCAGGGTTATTGTAATTCAACAGTTTCGGACTGAAAAGTACCATTTCCATCACTAGTATTCCAATCATGATACTCCACAAGATGTAATGTAGAACGGACTCGCCGCTAATAGAACGAACCTGGTTATTGACATCATCGAGTAGACCGAACTTAGAGCCTTTAAATCTGAATGACTTTTGTTTGAAGGTGAAATAAAGAGGCTCTAACAAAGTCGACTTAATATCGCTGTTGTCCATCATCTCATTCACCAACTGATTGTCGCTCTTACTGTCACTTCTGTAATCAGTAAAATGGCTAATAAGTATATATATTAAGGTAATACCAAGAATGGCTGGTATAAACAGACTATAATGAGTACTATTGATATAACGCAGTATCCATACAGGAACCAGAGATGTACTAAATCCTAACAGTCCCCATAGACAAGACATCACGAAACCATAGCCTTTGAAATAGGCTCTGAGCGCAACAATGAGTGCTGACATGCCTCCTACTGGGAAACAAATGGTCAGCATGTAATGGTGCAGCACATAGTCGCGATTGGAAATACCCACAAGTACTACCAAAGCAAGCCACAGTCCTGTAATAACGTAGAAGACAATACGCCATATATTCTCTTTAGCCTTAGCCTTAGAATAATTCTGACTTACTTCGCGATACTTTGCTGCTGTCTGTTCCTTAGCATCCTGGAATCGCTTGTAGTAATTCTGGTTGGGGTCGATTTCTCCCAATGCCATTACCCACTCTTCCAACCTGCGTTCGTAACTGAATTCTACTTCAAAGTTCTCAGAAGGATCTTCATGGTAGAAAACAGACATCCACTGACTAAGCGATCCACGTCTCATTGCAGAAAGCAGCTGTGGTCTATTGATTGTCTTATTGAAGTCATTTCCATTTCTGAGTTCCGTTCCGTCCTCTAACAAATAATAAGGTGTTGCGCCTAGCATTCTACAGAATCTGTAAGCTGCAGTTTTCAAATCGTAGGCACTTAGACGTTCTTTATTCTCTGTACTCTTCAAATCGAAGCATGCACGAGCTTGGCTAATCTGCTCGAACCAACCATGGAGTTGAGCAAAATAGAAGAAACGCCCATTAGGCATTGAATAGTCATTAATTTTCTCTTCAAACTCCTTATTGCTCAACGACTGCCACTCCTTCAAATCATTACGCAACATTTCACCGACCTTGTAAGGTGTATCGGCATCACGCAAGTCATAGGAAGCCTCACGATCAATATTATAGAGCACTTTATAACCTAAGGAAACGGAAGGAGCCTGTCCTTGAGTCATAATGCGGACTGCTTCACAAGCCATATTGTCCTCATGACTGTACATCCACGAAAGGAAACGACCGTCGCTCAAACTTTTCCATTCATCATCCGAACAATCTTCGTATCCAAAAGAATGAACGATTTCCGACAGAGAGGTAGAAGGGAACTTTGCCAAGAAAGGTATCTCTCTATCTATTTCATAAACCAGCTTCAGCACAGCTACGCGTCCATCGAACTGTTCTTCACGTGGGAAATAGCTGCGTAAACGGCTTATATCACATTTTGTGTGAGTTTCCAAATAAAGGTACAGTCTGTCGTTGGGATTCATCAACGACATGATATATTCTTCCTGATAGCTCAGTACAGAGATTGCCAAGCTATGAATATCGTCACACTTGTTACCATGAACATCCTCATAAGGGAATGTCGGCTCCATCACATATACAGCGGCCATCAGACCCGCTTTCTGGTCGGCAGGATAGCGATTCGTAACAATATCCTTTACCACAGAGCTGAGTTTCACATTGCCACATTGCTCCAGCCATCCAGCTATACGTCCGTTGTAGAGGTAGTTAATGGCGAGTCGCTCATTCTCAAGCAACAACGGAATGAGTTCATGGACATTATCAGCAACGACATTTCGTTCTGGGTCAACCACAAAGCTGCGATATTTCAACAATGGAGATGAAAGGTCAACCTTCACTTCTTCACCCAGGAACCAGCGCTCAACTTCCTCGTAACCCCATCGGCTCTGAGGATTGACAGAAGTCAGTCCCTGGACAATCATCTTGACTCTTTCTGGTAATTCGTTGATGCGAGGAAGACGTCCTTCATTTTTCTTTCGCATCATCACTCGCTCATTCTGGCTCAGAGGATTATCACCAAGCCAGAGGGTCATCAGGGTAATACCTAAAGAATAGAAGTCGACAGAGGGTGTGATTTCCACCTCACCATCAATCACGTCGTTATACATCTCAGGAGCAGCATAAACTGGCGTGCGGGCCTGAGTGGTACGGTGTACGCGCTCGTCGTTCTCCATCACACTCGAAATACCAAAATCGCCCAACACTATTTCCTTATGATTCGAATCACGGAAGAAATAGTTGCTTGGCTTAATATCCTTGTGGATGACATTGTTGTTATGGCAATACGCCAAAGCGGCAGCTGCCTGCAGAGCTATTCTTCGGAACTGATTGAAGTCACCATCCAGATCGTATTCAGCAAGTGTACCTCCTCTCAAGAATTCCATCAGTTCATAGTCACGGTTCTTGCCGTCAACATAGGTCTTGCCATAATCCACAATCTTCACAATCATCTCCATATTGAAGTTCTGGATGATGCGCATCAAGGTTTTCTTGATTGTAAAATTGGGATAGTATATCTTCAATACCAATTGAGTATCGTCGCAACTTACAAGGAACACCTGAGCTTCTCCAGAGTTATCGCTCAAGCATTTAATACTATGATATACCTTGCCTTTCAACACGAAGTCAACACCTCCACCCTTTTCTGGAGTGACTGTACTGCCTGGTCTTACTGTGACATCACCATTAGCAGTAGCAGCATCAGTTTGAGGGGCGTCAACTCTGATAGTCTTAGTAACGTTTGTATTATCAGGTTTTCGGATGGTAGCGTCCATATATAATCTTTATTTATCGTCTTTAATTTCTGCAGTACTATTTTTTCCTAACACAACCCACTTTCCGCCAAGATGAGGTTTTGCACATCCGCAAGGACTGCTATGCATGGCATGCTTGTAATTACAAACCCACGCCAGTCTAACTCCTACGGGTTTGCTGGCCATTGCGTAGTTTCTGGCCTTGACAGGAGAAGTAGACGGGGCAACAGCCAACTTATCGAGAATAGAGGATAGCATCTTAATCTTAACAGCCTTCTGCTCTTCCAGTTCTTCTTTGGTCATTCGGGTCGACTCCACTTTGGGAACGACAGGGTTTTCTACTCCCTCATCTTTCGCAAGCAGCATCAGCACTCTTTCGCGAAGCTTTTGGTTCATCTGCTCCTTCACAATGTCACGCTCAGAATTATAGGGTAGCGCATTTTCCAACTTGGAATAGTCCTGCACAATTTCCAACAATTCCTGATAGTCAGGATTCAGCTGCAATTGTTTCACAAGCATCTTTGCTTCTTCAGTCAGCGCCGTACCGCATTTCTTGCAGAACGCGAAGTCGTTAAGAGAATGACATGTTGGACAAACCAAACCACCACGGGGACTACCGCATTCAGGACAATAAGCTTCGTTTCCACCCAGATGTGCACCACAGAATGAACAGACATCCTTCTTGATGTAATGATGGCATACTTCACAAAAATCTGCGTCAGGATCTATTTCCGCACCGCAATGTGGACAGGAAGTTTTACTAATGGGTTGTCCACATTGTGCACAGAACAGCGCTTCCGGCTCGTTAATCGCGCCACAGAATGGACAGGGTTTGCCACCGGCTTTCTGTTGTTGTTGCTGTTGTTGCATTTGTACAAGAGGCTGCTCTTGTTCCTGAGGACGAGCAGTACGCTGAAGCATCTCCTGAGGCCTCATTGTTTGCTCCATCTGATCCGTATTTGAGTTATTATCGTATGCCATTTCGTAATATAGGAATAATAGTTGAATGCAAAGATACTACATTTTTCTTAAATAAAACAAAAAAACCGCCGTAAATTTTATTTACGACGGCATTTTTTCTTATTTTGACCCAAAAATCACCACAATGAGAGTCGTTTTGACTTCGGAATGTACATTTTATCGCCTTCTTTTACACCAAAGGCTTCATACCACATATCGATGTGAGGAAGTGCTCCGTTGACTCTCCAACGACCCAATGAGTGAGGATCGCTCTTGGTACGATTACGGATTTCTGCTTCTGTAATATTTCCTGCCCAGACACCAGCATAAGCCAGGAAGAAGCGCTGGTCAGCGGTCAGTCCGTCAATCACTGGGAGAGGACTACGCTTGGTAGCATTCTTATAAGCATACCATGCAACCTGCAGTCCACCGTGGTCTGCCAAATTTTCACCCAAAGTCAAGCGGCCATTGGCATTCAAGCCCGGCAGTACCTCAATACCAGCAAAGAAATCAGCATATTTATCTGTACGTTCAGTAAAATTCTTTCCGTCAGATTCCGTCCACCAGTCATGCATATTTCCATCCTTATCATACTGCCGTCCCTGGTCGTCAAATCCATGAGTCATTTCATGTCCGATTACGACACCGATTGCGCCATAGTTAAATGCATCATCTGCAGTGGGATCAAAGAACGGAACTTGCAGAATACCAGCAGGAAAGCAAATTTCGTTCGTGGTAGGGTTATAGTATGCATTCACCGTCTGAGGTGTCATGTGCCAGTCATCACGATCGACAGGTTTTCCAGCCGTGTGATTGATATGCCAAGCATTCCAAAAACGACTGCACTCTTTCATATTATCAAAGTACGATTTTTTCGCATCGATATTCAAGCCTGACAAATCAGTCCAACGGTCAGGATAACCAATCTTTACATAGAAAGTATTAAGCTTCAGCAGAGCATTTACTTTGGTCGAATCGTCCATCCACTCTTGTGCTGCAATTCGCTCACCTAAGGCAATACGCAGATTCTCCACCAGAGTCTTCATGCGCTCTTTAGACGATGCAGGGAAGTATTTCTTCACATAGATTCGGCCTAGGGCTTCTCCCATAACACCTTGTACCTGATTAGTTGCACGACGCCATAAGGGGTGATCCTGCTTTCTGCCAGAGAACACCTTACCGTAGAAATCGAAATTGGCCTCACGCACAGCATCATTCAGATAGCCAGCAGCAGAACCAATAACTCCCCACTCCATCACATCGCGATACTCGGCAGGCGTCATTTTGGCAAACAGCTTATCGGCAGCATCCATAAAAGCTGGCTGACCAACCACAAGCTCCTGGATATACTCGCTCTTGACACCCTTTGCATTCATCTGGCGCTCCAACTGGAAATGAGGATATTTGCTCTCAAACTCCTTCAGCGTCATTTTGTTATAATTGGCAATAGGATCACGGAGTTCTGTACGCGACTTAGAAACCTTAGCCAGCTCTGTCTCCACCTTCATGATGTTCTTCATCTTCTTTTCGGCAGCACCTTTCTTGAATCCAAAGAGTTGGAACATGCGGACAATGTGCTTCTTATAAGCCTCACGAATCTTCGTGGTAGCCTCGTCGTTCTCCAAATAGTAATCCTTCTGACCAAGTGTCAGGCCAGACTGGTAGATACTCAGAATATTCTCTGAAGCATTCTTCTCATCAGCACCGATGTAGGCACCAAAGAATTCCTGTTCACCATAAGGAGCCATATCCAGTTGCCATGCAAACAGCTGTTCCTTTGTCTTGGCTGACTCCAGTTGCTTGATAACAGGCATTACAGGAGCAAGACCTTCTTTCTCTCTACGGGCAGAATCCATAGCCAGCTTGTAGAGATCGCTCAGTTGCTGTTCTACAGTACTTTTCTCATAGCTATTCTCCAACAGCTCCTTCAAGATGCCGTTGATGCGCTTGTTGTTGTCTTCAGCCAAACGGTCGAAACTGCCAAAACGCGAATAGGCAGCAGGCAGAGGATTAGCCTTCATCCATCCACCGCAGGCATACTCATAGAAATCGTCAGCAGGACGCACACTCTTGTCCAGATCCGCCTGGTTGATACCTGAGCGCAGCTGTGCCTGAGCGCCTACTGTCATCATTCCTAATGCCATCATCATCATAAACTTTTTCACCATAACTTATACTATTTAAATTGATAATTGTTCCAGTTCCTCTGAGAGTTTCTCCCAGCGTTCCACTTCTTCATCAAGAGCCCGCTTGGTTGAAGTATACTCCGTAACGAACTCCATATTCGAAGCATTCTCTGGTTTCATCAGCAGTTCATCAAGTTCCTTCAGTCTTCGCTCCATATCGTTGATTTTACGTTCCGACTGTTCGACAGCCTTTTCTGCTTTACGCAACTGCTTCTGCTGTTCCTTGTGTTCAGCATAACTCTGACTCTTTGATGCCGGCTGAGTATTTGTTCCCAGCGTGGGAACATTTGATTCCCAGCGTGGGAACATTTGATTCCCAGCGTGGGAATTATTTTCAGCCTTACCCAACTCTGAGAGTTCGCTTATCTTCTTTGACTCAAGGAAGTCGTATATACCGCCTAAATGCTCACGGACCTTGCCGCCGCCAAACTCATAGACCTTCGTAACAAGACCATCGAGGAATTCACGATCGTGCGATACAACTATAGCGGTACCATCGAAAGCCTTGATGGCTTCTTTCAGCACATCCTTCGAAGCCATATCCAGATGGTTGGTAGGCTCGTCGAGAATCAGCAGATTGACAGGTTCCAGCAGCAGGCGAATCATTGCCAGACGGCTGCGTTCACCACCGCTCAGCACCTTCACTTTCTTGTCGCTCTCCTCGCCTCCAAACATAAAGGCGCCAAGTATATCGTTGATTTTCAAGCGTATCTCGCCCTTAGCCACATAGTCGATGGTCTGGAAAACGGTCAGGCTCTCGTCCAGCAATTGAGCTTGATTCTGTGCAAAATATCCTATCTGCACGTTGTGTCCTACTTTCAGATGTCCCTCGAAGGGTATCTCGCCCATAATACACTTCACCAGCGTCGACTTACCCTCGCCGTTCTTTCCTACGAAAGCAACTTTCTCACCGCGTTTAATAGTCAGGTTCACGTGGTCGAATACCAAATGGTTATAAGCCTTCTTCACATCCTCGCAGATGATGGGATAATCGCCCGAACGCAAACAAGGAGGGAACTTCAGATGCATCGCAGAATTATCTACCTCGTCCACCTCGATTGGAACAATCTTCTCCAGCTGTTTGATTTTCTGCTGCACTTGAACAGCCTTCGTGGCCTGATAGCGGAAACGCTCAATAAACTGCTTCATATCAGCTATCTCCTTCTGCTGATTCTCATAGGCACGTAACTGCTGCTCACGACGTTCTTTTCTTAGCACGACATATTCGTCGTACTTCACCTTATAGTCAATAATCTGTCCGCAGGAAATCTCAAGCGTCCTGTTGGACACATTATTGATGAAAGCACGGTCGTGACTGACCAGTACAACAGCTTTGGCAGATGTGGAAAGGAATTGTTCCAGCCATTGTATTGACTCGATATCCAAATGGTTGGTGGGCTCGTCGAGCAACAGAACATCGGGTTTCATCAACAGAATCTTGGCTAGTTCTATACGCATGCGCCAACCGCCAGAGAACTCTTTGGTAGGCCGTTCCAGATCTTCTCGTGTGAAACCCAAACCAGCCAATGTACGTTCCAGCTCAGCCTCACAGTTCTCAGCACCCATCATCATAAAGCGGTCGTGCTCCGTCGTGTACTTTTCTATCAGGGCCAGATAGCTCTCACTCTCATAGTCCGTTCGCTCTGCCAGCTCCTGGTTCATCTTATCCAGTCGTTGCTGCATCTTCGTCACATCGGCAAATGCTTTCTGAGCCTCCTGACGCACAGTAGTTGAATCCTGAAGATTCATTACCTGAGGCAGATAACCTATCGTGGTGTCCTGTGGAACACTCACCGTCCCGCTAGTAGGTTTCTGCAGTCCACAAAGTATCTTGAGTAATGTAGATTTGCCGGCACCATTCTTGCCCACCAATGCTATTCTGTCGCGATCGTTCACGACAAAACTGGCATCGGCAAACAGCGGTTTCACGCCAAACTCTACACGCAATCCTTCTACTGAAATCATTTCATCAATATTACTAACGAATTGCAAAGGTACAAAGAAAAAACGAGTCAGCCAACTTTTCCACCTCTTTTATTATTATCTTCATTTTATTTTTTGTTTCTGCCAACGGAAAATAAATTATTCCCGGAGAAAATTCGATTTCTCCGTACCAAAAATACAAAACAAAAGCAGGCTCCTAGCTATGAGGAGCCTGCCGTTGGTGTATATCGTGTTCAGATATCTTTTAGAAGGTATAGCTGAGCGTGCAGATCAGCTGGTGGCGATTATCCTTGACGCGGACTGCTGATGCCTCGTTAGAGACTCTTTGACCATCGAAGTCGACAGCAGAGAGGTACTCATTGGAATCAGAAGTACGGCGATGCTGATAGGGATAGAAGTCACCCTTGCGATTCTGATACTGGTAGGCCAGATCGACACGGAACTGATCGAAGGTGAATCCGACACCTGCAGTCAGGCGATGAGTGTCCTGCCAGTTGGTATAATCAGTAGTCGAAGCCAACAGGGTACCAGAAGAATCGAGTGTCAGATCGCGAACACCACCCTTCTTATACATAGGCGATACGTAGTTGTAACCCAATCGTACAGCAATGTTCTTGTCTATCTTATACTCTGTACCAATCTTGACAGTATGCACACCTTGCAAAGTCTTTTCTGTGTGAGCTTTCATAACTGGATCGGTATCGCTGTTGTCGCGATAGTAGCCATCCCAATCGTCGTAATAACGGTCTGTGATAGAGCGCAGATCCATTGTGCTGTAATCGGAATACTCATAGGTAGCACCAAGTGCCAGCGTAGTACCAACGGTATGACCAAGAGTGAAACCAAACTTCCAAGGTGTGTTCAAGCGGAACTCCATAGGATCGGTAACCACCTGCTTCTTCATCTCCGTCTGGTCGTGAATGCTCGTCACATTGCTGGTCTTCAACTTATACATCGTCGGACTGTGTACATAGACACCCAGACGGAACGGCGACTCTTCCATGGGACGGAAGATGGCACCTGCCTTAATATCGAAACCTGTACCTGTAATCTTATGATTGTCACGATACTCAACATAGTTCAGCATGGGATCGCTGGACACCAGCTGTTCGCTATATACGGAGTAGCCATTATAGTGGACGCCCTTGATACCTACGGTAATACCAAGATAAATACGGTTGTTGATATTACCAGAAAGGTTGAAGTCGTACTCGCCGATATAACCGGTATAGGCGCGATCGAGCTGATAGTTCTTGGCATCGACATACTGGGTGGTGACATACTGACCATCATCGTCGTAGATATCAATAAGCTTATAGTTCAGCTTATCGGCCTGGCTCTCTTTCCATGGGTTGATAATCTCGCCATTATTGTCCATATTGTTCAGCAGATTGATATAGGTCTGGCGATTCTGCGACGAACCGTTGACGGCATCAGCTGCAGCCGAGAGGACATAATCGAAATTACGACTCTTATGGAAATTGAAACCAAAATTGATAAAGCCGTGACGACCTGAACGGGTGGCCAATATAATACCTATCTGATCAAATGAAGCATTGGTCTTGTTGCCCTCCTGAAAGGTTTTACCATCCTCCTGGCTAACAATGCCAAACGATCCAGAAACCTGGCTCTTACGGAAGAGTCCGATGCCAGCAGGGTTGGAGCCTATAGTTGAAATATCGGCTCCCAAAGCCTCCATAGCGCCACCCATACCAACATAGCGGGCTGTACCATTCAGGTCTTCATTGGACAGTTGTGCACCAATGTAGGTATCAGGATTCACATTGTCCTGTGCCCAAACGCAGACGGCAGGAAAAGCCATTGCTGCTAAAACAAATATCTTTTTCATAACAATATACTATGCTTAAAGTGAATACTCATAATATTTAAAAAACAGCTTATCTGTGACGACCACCCATTGAGCGTCCACCACCGCCGCCACCGCTAGAGGAATGGCTGAATCCGCCACCACCGCCGCCTGAAGAACGGCTACTGCCAAACGAGCTAGAGCTACTGCTGCTGCGGTTAGACGAGCCAAAGGAACGATTACTCTCGTAGGAAGAACGGCCCGTGCGGTTGGTTGTCGTAGTGCCAAAGCGACGGTTGCTCTCGTAAGAGGTACGGCCTACACGATGGGTAGGATTAGTTGCCCTGTAATGACGAACACTCGTATAATAGTAAGGACGACCATACCAACCACCATAGTATCCGTAGTAGCCGTAATGCCAAGGACGGTAGTAGCCATAGCCATAATACCAAGGCGATGACCAGCCATACCAACTGCTGTAGTACCAGGGATCGTCCCAATAATACCAAGAACTGGTATACCAAGGATAATAGCTGGAGTACCAAGGCGACGACCATCGACCAGCACGGAAACCATCAATATAAGCCTGTGAGGGTGTGTAGTCATCAAAACGGCTCAAGCGGGTGGTATACTGATAATCGGAAGACTCAGAATAAGTAGAGTCAGGGTAGACTCCTCTTACTGCAGAGAAATCGATAATGTCGTTACCCGTTGAATCGATGGGAACCACACTACTCCACGACTGACGATTGTAATCGTCGACATTGCGCTTACTTCCAGAATAGTAAGTATTGGAAGGCATACCATAGGCAGCATCTTCCTTAGCCATTTTTTCTTTGGTAGGAACGAAGTACATATCATCATCCTGTGCATACATTCCCACTGGCAAAACTCCCATGAGGAGCAGACTCAATATCAGTTTCTTCATGTTCATAATCTCCTATCTTTAATCTTTCACGTTGCAAAAATACAACTAATTTCAATGCAAAATTAAGGAAAAACCCTAAGAGAAGATAGGTTTTTCCCTATTTTTTGTAATTTTGCACCAAAAATTAACACAATTATGAAGTATTTCGAGGTAGATTTCACTATTACTCCCCTTTCGGAAGATGCACAAGACGTGCTTTCGGCACTAGCTGCTGAGGCTGGTTTCGAAACGTTTGAGCAAACAGAAATAGGAATGAAAGGCTATGTACAACAAGCCTTGTTCAACGAAGATAGCCTTCAGCAAATCATCGCTTCATTCCCATTTAGCGATATTAAAATTGCATATCAGGTAATAGAAGCAGAAGACAAAGACTGGAACGAGCAATGGGAACAGGAAGGATTTGAACCTATCATAGTGGCCAATAGGTTGGCAATTCACGACGGACGCCATCTGCCAACATCAGACATCAATCTTCTTCCATCATCCATTGATATTGAAATCGATGCACACCTGGCCTTCGGAACAGGCACGCACGAAACCACTCGCATGATATGCGGCGTGTTGCTAGATAGCGAGTTAAAAAAGAAACGCGTATTGGACTGCGGTTGTGGAACGGGCATTCTTGGTATTTGTGCGCTGAAACTGGGAGCAGAGAAATGCGTGGGCTACGACATCGACGAATGGAGTAGCGATAACACGCGTCACAATGCCGTCATCAACCAAGTGGATGATAGGATGACCTCGCTGAATGGCGATGCCACCCTACTAGATTCGATGATTGAACGTTTCGATGTGGTGATGGCCAACATCAATCGCAATATTCTGCTGCAAGATATGCCTCGCTTCGTCAGCGTGATGGAACCTGATGCCACACTGATACTGAGCGGATTCTATGCCTGCGACTGTAAGATTCTTGAAAACAAAGCCAACGAACTAGGGTTAAAGCTCAAGCAAACACGATCGGACAACGATTGGGCATGCATGGTATTCAAAAGACAATAAAAAAACAATAGCCAAATGAACCGAAAACAACGTTACGAATATGTGCTGCGCTATTTTCGCGAGCAAATGCCTGAAGTGCAGACAGAACTGGAATTCGGAAGTGTATTCCAGTTGCTGGTGGCTGTCATCCTGAGTGCCCAATGTACCGACAAGCGCATCAATCAAGTGACACCCGAATTGTTTCGCCACTTTCCTGATGCCAAAACAATGGCACAGGCAGACATTGAAGATGTTTTGGAGTACATCAAGAGCGTAAGCTATCCTAACTCCAAAGCAGAGCATCTGGTGAAGATGGCTCGTATTGTGGCAGAGAAATACGATGGAGAGATACCATCGGATATGAATCTGCTGCTGGATCTGCCTGGTGTAGGACGCAAGACTGCTAACGTGATTCAGAGTGTAGCCTTTGGAAAGTCAACGATGGCGGTTGACACCCATGTCTTCCGTGTCAGCCATCGCCTAGGCCTGGTACCAGAGAAGGCAGACACACCTTATAAAGTTGAATTGGAACTGGTAAAAAACATACCCGAGGAAGACATTCCCCGGGCTCATCATTGGCTCTTGCTGCATGGACGTTATATCTGCACGTCTCGCAGCCCCCATTGCAAGAAGTGCGATCTCAGCGGCGTTTGCCCTTCTGCTGTGGTCCAAGGCCGCCCATAGGAGGATGTTGCCAACCTCTCATCATACGACGATGGAATCGACTTTCGGCCTTGATAGCATCAAAAACCTTCGAGGCTGAGACAACTTGTAGCATCTTCTTATGGTAGGTCAACTCTATCTGACGCAGTTCTAAATTCAACCTGTCAGCCTCTTTAATTGCCTTGGCGCAACCCTCCTCATCGGCTGGTTTCTGCATTCCCATATTACGCATCTTACCATACACAGCACGCTGTTTCTGATGCATCTCCCTGAACAGGGGAAAGAACTTAGTGGCCTCCTGCTGTGTCAATCCCGCTTCCTTAGTGACAAAAGCCTCCATATCAGCATCGAACTTCTCAGGTGAGAACTTCGGGAAATCCTGTGCTGTGATAGTCATCGCCAGCAACATGAATGTCAGAATCAGCATTGTTTTCTTCATATCGCTTCAGTCTATTTTAGTTCTCTGTCAGACAAGCATAGATAGCCACATTGTCAAGCATAGCATAATCAGCAGCATCGTCAAAATAGCTATTCTCGGCCGGTGCTGTAGTCAAAGGGGTGTTAACCTCTGCCATAGCGGGTTCTACAGCATCCTTAGGCATTAGCCATGTTATGCCCATTACCACCAACACAACAATACAAGCGGCAGCATAGAGCAAGGGACGAAGGGCCACTATACGACTCTTCTTCACCTCGCGCTCAGGCAACTGCTGCATTACCTGATTGGCAAACTGTTCGAAATAGCCATCGGGCACCTGGAATGGATTCCTGTTCCCGACTTTCTCCTTCAGATATGTCTCTTCGTTAGTCATTATATATTTCTTTTTGTTATTATTGACGATATAATTGGTAAAAGGTTTAATCTCGTTGCTTAAAAAAATCAGCTATCTTCTTGACAGCTATATGATAAGAGGCTTTAAGCGATCCTTCTGAGGTGTCAAGCAGCTGACTAATATCGCTATATTTCATCTCGTCAAAATAGCGAAGACTAAACACTCTACGCTGCACTTCAGGTAATTGGGCAATGGCTTCCTGCAACTGGGCCTCGGTCTCGTCACCATCAAAATAGCGGTCAGCCATCAACATATTGGCCACACCAGATTCTTCGTTATCGACACTAACTATTGTCTGGTTCTTCTGCTTACGCACAAAATCGATACTTTCATTGACGGCAATACGATAGAGCCAAGTGTAAAGACGTGATTCCTGATGAAACGTGTCAAGACGGGTCCAAGCCTTGAGCATCACATTTTGCATCACGTCGTTGGCATCTTCGTGAGTCAGGACAATTCTACGAACCTGCCAGTATAGCTGTTCACTATACTCACGCACCACTCTTTCAAACGCCTTCCGTTGGGTCTTGGGGTCTGAAAGTTGCTTTATTAGTAGCTGTTCGTCGTCTTTTGTCATTGCACGTAAGGTTGCAAATTACGCCAGATGACGGCGTCGTAACCATACACATCGGGCCACTTCTTAATCTGTCCAGATGCATCTTGCCACAGTGTATTATATATAATATAAAGAGGTACACGAGGATCTACACCCACATGACCAATTATCTTGTTCCGATCATCCACATTGGGATGGCTACTGACATATTGGCGGCCCTGATCGGTAGCTGGCGAAAGACCCATACCAATACGTATCTTATCCAACAGCCAAGCATCTGGATTGCCTAAAACGAAATGGGCTAAATCGAAAGGTCGCGACACACGGACACAGCCATGAGACAGACCACGGAAGTCACGCTGGAAAGCACTTGGATTGGACGTGTCATGGAGATAGACAGAGAAATCATTCTTGAAACGGAATACCACACGTCCAAGCGAATTGCCCGCACCACCCTTCTGAGCCACACTGTATTTGCCACTATTCAACATCTGACGCGAAACATGACGTGCATCTACAGCTTTACCAGTCTGGCGATCAATAATGCTATAGCGATGGCGAGCGAAATAGGAAGAATCGCCAGCTCGATGACCAACCTCATTCCTGATAATACTCATAGGTATTACCCACTTAGGATTTACCTCAAGATATTCGATATTACTCGACAGCAAAGGCGTCTTCGTCTTGGGATTTCCACATACCACGCGCATATCCATCAGACTGTCTGAATTATATGCATACAGATGAAACGCTGGAATATTAACCACAATACGCTTCACACTTTCATTGATAGGATTATGCAAGCGCCAACGGCTACGTTCCAAATTCACAATAATAGCTTTACGCAGATCATCATCGGGCGTTTTCGTCAACATCTCTTTCAGTTGTTCATAGTATTTACCTTGAGGCTGAATAGAGCGTAGACACTGGGCAATACTGTCACACCCTATCTGGCGAAATACCTGCTGGGCATATTGCTTTGTCGGAAGATCCATATCGACAGCAAACAGGCCACGGAATTTGGTGAAACGGCTAGTTGAATCCTGATTCTCACGATCTAAATGATTAAAGACCTGATATGGATTAATATAGCCGAAGCGTTGACCATAACAATAGCGAAGACATGCTTTAGTCAAATAATACTCTAAATAAGCAGCCGATTTACTGGCATTATTCTTGTCGACAAAGGACAACTGACGAAACCTACTCAGGTTATCCTCAATAATCTGCAGGTAAAACGAATTTTCAGACAAACCTTCCTTATTAACCTGTCGCAACCAGAACAGCAAAGAATCAGCACGATGATTTATGCCCAAACGGTCTATCCATAACAGACCTAGGGAATCGGCTAAATACATATCTCGTACTTGACGATCAGATGCCGTAGAAATGTTGTCCTTGGAAATTAATCGACGGATTTGATGTTTGACAGAATCAACATCTAACATATAAGAAGACGTTCTCATTTCTGAAAACGACTCAATGGTTAGGTTTCTGTCCTTATGGTCGGAAAGCGAGTTACAGCCAAAGAGCAAGAACGTCGCAAAAAGCAAGAGGTTTATTAACGGACAGATACTTTTCTGACCACCTTGCCTACTTTCAGTATATAACAACCTTTTGGTACATTTAGTTCAATACGCTGGGCAGGACTCTCGATTTTGACAGTCATCATACGACGTCCCGTTAGCGAAACGATTTCAAGTGTTTCACCTTGGGCGCCACAAACAGTAACTGTTTGCCCATTAATATTAATGGTAATATCGTTGTCTGCCTGCAAATCAACAATTGCAGGAGATTCTGGGGCTGCAGCAAGAGCAAATGTAGGAAAAGCTATAGTCAGAGCCATAGCAAAAATGAACCTATGTAGTTGTTTTCTCATAAGCAATATCTATATAGTTCAGTGCAAATGTACGGAATTTATTTGAAACTACCAAACAAATCGATAAAAAAATGACATTTAGACATCAAAAACAGCATTTTCGTCACTTAAATAGCTGTTTGGAAACACTTCTTGAGCCTCATTCAACAACACTTGTTCGTCTTCGTAACGTGACGAATAATGCCCCAAAATCAGTTTTCCAGCCCCTGCATCCCTTGCTACCATTGCCGCCTGACGGGCTGTTGAATGACTATATTTTTCTGCCCTTTGAATATTGTCCTCTCCATAGGTACTTTCATGATAGAGTGTACTGACACCTTTGATTTGCTGATGAAGTGTCGGGATATAACGGGTGTCGCTGCAATAAGCATAGCTACGAGGAGCTTCTGCTGACTCAACCAAACGATTGTTAGGAACCACCTCGCCTTCTTCTGTCGTATAATCAGCTCCTGCCTTGATATTATTTATCTGGCTGACAGGTATCCCATAGAAGTCTATCATATCACGACGGATATGCGGCAGGACAGGCTTCTCCCTAAACAAAAATCCGCAACATTTCACTCGATGTTCCAAAGGGACAGACTCTACTGTCAGAGATCTGTCTTCATAGATGATTTTCTGCGACTTGGTGTCAACTGCATGAAAGTCCAGTTCATAATCCAATCCATGACAGGAGATATCAATCTGATTCAATAAGACGTCCTTCAGTTCAGACGGAGCATAAATAGCCAGACGTGCCGTGCGACCTAAAAGGCCGAAAGTACTAAGCATTCCCGCCAAACCAAAACAATGGTCCCCATGAAGATGCGAAATAAAGATAGCACTAATCTTGGTAAAACGAATGCGAGAGCGCCTCAGATGCACTTGTGTTCCTTCACCACAATCTACTAAGAACATCTTACCACGCACCTCAACCACTTGGGCTGAGGCGTTGTGGCGTGGTGTAGGCAAGGCACTTCCGCACCCTAGAATATGCACTTTAAATGGCTCCAAAACAAGCTCTACATTTTAAAGTCATCAGAAGAAGATTCCTCAAGGATAATATCTTTGCCATATTCTTCCTTAGGTCTCTGGCGACCATACTCGAAGGTATCATCTGCATCTTTAAATATCAAAGAGTCGGCCGTTAGTTTTACCAAATCATACAGATATACTTCCTCGTCTTCACTGCCTCCTTCACGCACTAGAACCATTTCGAGTTTACCACGTGTCAGTCGCCATGTTTTGTATATGATACTGCTCTGTTCGATGCTCTCTGCAATACCACCTTCCTTGATACGGACTCCCACTTCGTCAGAGCCGTCAATGGGGTTCGGCATGACCCAATTACCTAAAAGCGTTGCCTGATTAATAATTACTTCCGCTTCAGTTTTGTCAGCATTGGGAACAACAGCCATTCGATCACCTGTCTGCATACCTCCGAACAACAGTCCCTTTTCCTGTGCTTGAGTAGTACTCAGCGTTAAAGTATCACCCGTATCGGTAATAATCTGCAGAACATTCATTGATGTACCTTCACCACATACACCATAGATAGTTGGATCAATATTGGCAATATCAAGCGAATCACCATAATCAAATGGTACTTGTTGATTCTTATTGCCGCATCCTGCCATCATAAAGACAGCAAAGGCAACCATCAGGGAAATTACTAATTTTTTCATACTTCCTATACCTTATTTATTATTATAAGATGTTTTCTTGTTTTTTTGCTTCATTCCACAGGTCATCCATCTCCTCCAATGTCATTTCCGTCAATGTCTTACCAACCCGGATAGAGTGTTGTTCGATATAGTTGAAGCGACGAATGAATTTCTGGTTTGTTAGCTCCAGCGCATTATCAGGATTCAATTTATAAAGACGGGCAGCATTAATAACCGCAAATAGAAAATCACCAAGTTCTAATGTTGAGCGTTCCTTGTCCTCACGTTTGAGTTCTGCCTCCAATTCTGCCAGTTCCTCATGCACCTTAGCCCATACATCTTGCTTATCTTCCCAGTCAAACCCCACATTGCGTGCCTTATCCTGAATACGATATGCCTTAATGAGCGATGGTAAGGCTGCAGGCACTCCAGAAAGAACACTCTTGTTACCATCTTTCTCCTTTAACTTGATTTGTTCCCAACTTTCCAGCACTGCCTCGGCATCCTTAGCCACAGCCTCTCCATAGACATGCGGATGACGGAAAATGAGTTTGTCGCAAAGCTTGTTGCAGACATCAGCAATATCAAACTGACCTTTTTCCTCTCCTATTCTGCCATAGAATACTATATGCAACAAGACATCACCCAATTCCTTACATATTTCTTTCTGGTCGTCACGAATCAGAGCGTCACAGAGCTCATAGGTCTCTTCTATCGTATTAGGACGCAGGCTATCATTGGTCTGCTTGCGGTCCCAAGGACATTTTTCCCTCAACGTATCCATCACGTCAAGGAGTCGTCCAAAGGCCTCCAACTTTTCTTCTCGAGTATGCAATTGCTTCATATTAAGTGCAAAGGTAAACAAAAAAAATGAAACCACCAAATTTTTAAGAATACCTAACTATGTTCACGCACACACATTCGCCTTCTATTCTTGTCATTTTCTCTTGATTTATATCAATTAATAAACAAAACGTAAGCGTTTTCGTGATTTTTCTGACGAAATGTTTGGTTTTTATGTGTTTTTGATATAATTTTGCAACCTGAAAGAAAGAAACATTAATGACTATTGTATAATAACTTAAAAAGAAAAAGATTATGAATGCAGCAAAAGTTGTAGAAGAATTGAAGCAGCGCTTCCCAAATGAACCTGAATACATTCAGGCAGTTTCTCAGGTACTTCCTACTATCGAGGAAGAGTATAACAAGCACCCCGAGTTTGAAAAAGCTAATCTGATTGAGCGCCTTTGCATCCCCGATCGTGTTTGCGAGTTCCGTATCACTTGGGTAGACGATCAGGGTAAGGTTCAGACCAACATGGGTTACCGCATCCAGCACAACAACGCTATTGGCCCTTACAAAGGTGGTTTGCGTTATCACAAGAGTGTAAACCTGGGTATCCTGAAGTTCCTGGCTTTCGAGCAGACTTTCAAGAATTCTCTCACAACTCTGCCAATGGGTGGTGCTAAGGGTGGATCTGACTTCTCTCCTCGCGGCAAGAGCGATGCTGAGGTAATGCGTTTCTGCCAGGCATTCATGAACGAACTTTATCGCGTAATCGGTCCTGATGAGGATGTACCTGCTGGAGATATCGGTGTAGGTGGTCGTGAGGTTGGCTATCTGTTCGGACAGTACAAGAAGCTCACTCACCAGTTCCAGGGCGTACTGACAGGTAAGGGTCTCTCATTCGGTGGTTCACTCATCCGTCCTGAGGCTACTGGTTACGGTTGCGTATACTTCCTGACCTCTATGCTGGCTACTCGCGGCATCGAGCTGAAGGGTAAGAAGGTGCTGATTTCAGGTTCTGGTAACGTAGCTCAGTATGCTACCGAGAAGTGCCTGCAGCTGGGTGCCATTCCTATGACCCTCTCTGACTCAGACGGTTACATCTACGATCCAGACGGAATCGACTTCGACAAGCTGGCTTATGTTAAGGAGCTGAAGAACGTTGAGCGCGGACGTATTAAGGAATATGTAGAGGAGTATCCTAACGCTGTATACCATGCAGGTGAGCGTCCTTGGCACGAGAAGGCCGATATCGCTCTGCCTTGCGCTACTCAGAACGAGATCAACGGCGAGCAGGCTCAGGCTCTGATCGACAATGGTGTTATCGCTGTAGCTGAGGGTGCTAACATGCCTTCACTGCCCGAGGCCATCAAGATTTTCCAGGATGCCAAGATTCTCTATGCTCCAGGTAAGGCTTCTAACGCTGGTGGTGTATCAGTATCAGGTCTTGAGATGAGTCAGAACTCAGAGCGTCTGAGCTGGACTTCTGAGGAGGTTGACAACTACCTGAAGCGCATCATGAACGACATCCACGAGAACTGTGTTAAGTACGGTACTCAGGCTGATGGCTACATCAACTACGTGAAGGGTGCTAACGTAGCCGGCTTCATGAAAGTAGCTAACGCAATGATGGCACAAGGCATTGTGTAAATCATACAAATCAATTAATTTAGCTCCAACGGTGCGATTTCTTCGGAAAATCGCACCGTTCTTATTATTTTTTTGTAATTTTGCAGGCAAAATTCTAAAAATACAAGAAAATTATGCTTACACTGAAGCTCATTACTGAGGAGACAGACCGCGTTATCCGCGGATTGGAAAAGAAAAATTTCAAAGATGCCAGAAATGCCATCGATGCAGTCCTTGCCGTTGACAAGAAACGTCGCGAAGCCCAACAGCAGTTGGATAAGAATCTGAGCGAAGCCAAGAAGATGGCAGCCCAGATTGGTGGACTCATGAAGGAAGGAAAGCGTGAAGAGGCTGACGCTATCAAGGCTAAGGTTTCAGAGATGAAGGAAACCAACAAGCAGTTGGAAGATGCGATGAATCACGCTCAGGAAGAGATGACCACCCTGCTCTGCCAGATTCCGAATATTCCCTATGATGAAGTTCCTGAAGGAAAGGCAGCAGAGGATAATCATGTGGTAAAGTCCAATCTGAAGGAATGCACAGAGAGTGATACCGTTGGCAACTGGGATGTCAACCCTTCACTTGGTTTTGCTAATCCCCTTCCTCACTGGGAACTAGCCAAGAAATATAATCTGATTGATTTCGACTTAGGTGTTAAAATCACTGGTGCAGGTTTCCCTGTCTATGTTGGCAAGGGTGCCCAGCTGCAGCGTGCCCTTATCAATTTCTTCCTTGACGAAGCTCGCAAGGCAGGCTATACTGAGATTATGCCTCCTACCGTTGTCAATGCTGCTTCAGGTTATGGCACAGGCCAGCTGCCTGATAAGGAGGGACAGATGTACCACTGCGAGGTTGATGATTTCTATCTGATTCCTACAGCTGAGGTTCCTGTGACAAATATCTATCGCGATGTTATTCTTGACGAAGCTCAGTTGCCTATCAAGAACTGCGCTTACACCCAGTGTTTCCGTCGTGAGGCTGGCTCATATGGTAAGGATGTTCGCGGATTGAACCGTCTGCACGAATTTTCTAAGATTGAGATTGTTCGCATCGATAAGCCTGAGCACTCCAAGGAGAGCCACAAGGAGATGTTGGCACACGTAGAGGGTCTGTTGAAGAAACTCGAGCTCCCCTATCGTATTCTCTTGCTTTGTGGTGGCGACCAGAGCTTCACCAGTGCTATCTGCTACGACTTCGAGGTTTATTCTGAGGCTCAAGGCCGTTGGCTCGAGGTGTCGTCAGTATCTAACTTCGACACCTATCAGGCCAACCGTTTGAAGTGCCGTTATCGCAACAGCGAAACCAAGAAGACAGAGCTCTGCCACACATTGAACGGTTCTGCATTGGCTCTTCCTCGTATCGTTGCCGCCCTGCTGGAGAACAACCAGACGGAAAACGGCATCAAGATTCCTGCAGCACTTGTTCCATACACAGGTTTCGAGATGATTGACTAAATCATAATAGGACAAAACAATTGCCATAAGTCTGGGTGACATTCACTCGCTTATGGCAATTATTATTTTCTGACGTGTTAGTATTTACGGAACTATCGTGATTCTTCCCTGTGGTTTAGCGTAGGTGTCACCCAGATTTCCGTCCAGTTCTTTTTCTATAAAATCAGTCACGGCGTCGCGCATAAAGATATTGGTATTCTGCAATACCTTGCTATTTTTCAGGGCGCCACAGAAACCGCTATGTCTGCAATAGTCATTGATGGCTACGGTATAGGTTTTCTGCAGATCGATATCCACATATTCACCCTTTTCCTTATCCCAAATCTGCACATCACTAATCTCATGAGAGCCAGTATGAATGGTGTAGCGGATACCTGAGCACTGAGGGAAATTACCATCTGGTTCTGGAGTTATCGCTGTGTTCAGTCTCAGCACGTCCATAATGGCAGCACCCGTTGCCTCCATCTTCATCATTTTGTTGTCGTAAGGAACCAGATTGACAATATCTCCATAAGTCTTCCTGCCTGCAAACACATTGTTACGAACCCCGCCACCATTCACCAGCGATATTTCAGCATCGAGAACCCATCTGAAGGCATCAGCCACCAGGTCACCTGCATTAGTCTCTCTGCAGCGCACGATAAATTTTCCACTGGCCTCGTCCATCACCTCGAGGTCGTAGTCGATGCTGCATACCTCGCGATTGATAACAGCATTCATCAGTGTCTTAATACTATCTGTCGTTGCTTTTACCTGTTCGTTTTCATATGGCACCTCTGACGAAGGAATCAGAGTGGTAGAGAAACGACCATCCTTCGTAATCAACAGTTTACCGATATTGGCGAATTGTGTTCCAGTCTGTGTTATACCAATCATCTTACCGTCCAGGTTGGCAACCTCGTCATGTGGTATTACAGAATGGCTATGCCCATCCAATACCACATCGATACCTCTCGTCGCAGCAATCAGCTTATGTGAGTCAAATCCCATAGATTGCGTCTGCTCACCCACATGACTCAACATAACCACGTAGTCAGCTCCTGCTTTCCTGGCCTCGTCGACAGCTTGTTGCACCAAGGCATAGAACGTTTCCGGCTTAAGATCGTAAATCATCTCGTCCTGCTCATTGTAGAAGGCAAATTTCTCCAAAATCATCGTTTCAGGAGTCACAGCACCCACAAATGCGATACGCTTGCCACCCATTGTTTTCATCACGTAAGCCGGATAGTAGGCCTTGTCTGCTCCAGCATCAAAGAAGTTGGCAACTACTACTGGGGCATTGACCTCACTCAGCAACTTCTTCATGTGTGGTACACCATAGTCAAATTCATGATTACCAATCGTAATGGCAGCGTAATTCATGTTACGCATGATATCAACAACATACTGGCCTCGTGAGATAGCGCCAGAGGTGCCTCCTTGCAGGTAGTCGCCAGAACTGATAACTGTTGCATAAGCCGTATCGCTCTTGTTGATGGCATCGCGCAACCCAGCCATCTTGGCATAACCGTCTATACCGCAATGTACATCATTGTCATAGAGCACCACAATACTCTTCTGACGTTGTGCCACAGGTCTGTTTTTCAATGTAGCACACGACGTTAAGAGCAATGTGACTGCTAACATTCCATAAATCCTTTTCATAGTTCCTAAATTTCGAATAATTAAGTTGGTTTTATATTAGTTGGTTGCAAAGATACAACAATTCTTCTAAAAGTTGAAGAATTTCTCCTTTTTTCTTTGCACTTTGCTCAATAATTAGTAATTTTGCAGGCAAATTGAAACTAAACAAACGAATCATGAATAAAATCGTAAGGAAAGAACAGTTTTCAGAGAAGGTTTTCCTTTTCGAAATTGAGGCTCCGCTGATTGCGAAGAGCCGTAAGGCTGGAAACTTCGTTATCGTGCGTGTTGACAAGAAAGGTGAGCGTATGCCACTGACCATCGCTGGTGCCGACATTGAGAAAGGCACTATCACATTGGTGGTTCAGATGGTAGGACTCTCTTCAAAGAAACTTTGTGCACTCGGCGATGGAGACTTCGTTGCTGACGTTGTAGGACCACTTGGAAATCCTACTCGCATCGAGAAATATGGTACCGTAGTATGTGCTGGTGGTGGTCTTGGTGTGGCTCCAATGCTGCCTATCATCCAGGCACTTAAGGCTGCTGGAAACAGAGTTCTGAGCGTGATGGCTGGTCGTAGCAAAGACCTGATTATCCTTGAGGACAAGGTTCGCGAGAGCTCTGACGAGGTAATCATCATGACCGATGATGGTAGCTACGGCGAAAAGGGTGTTGTTACCGTTGGTATGGAGAAGTTCTTCGAGCAGGAGCACGTTGATAAGGTGTTCGCTATCGGACCTCCAATCATGATGAAGTTCTCTAACCTCACCGCTCAGAAGCATAACATCCCCTGCGAAGTATCATTGAACACTATCATGGTGGATGGTACTGGTATGTGTGGTGCTTGTCGTCTGACAATCGGTGGCAAGACAAAGTTCGTCTGCATTGACGGTCCTGAGTTCGATGGAGCCCTCGTTGACTGGGACGAAATGTTCAAGCGCATGGGTACCTTCAAGCGCGAGGAGCAGGAAGAGCTGGCTCACTACGAGGAGCATATCGGCAATATCGATGAGAATGCTGAGAATGCCACTAAGACTACAGATATCGTGATGGACGACGATCCAACGAACGATACCATCGAGATCCTGACAGATCGTGATGCCGAGTGGCGTAAGGAACTCCGTGCTTCTATGAAACCAAAGGAGCGCACTCAGATTGAGCGTGTCATCATGCCTGAGCTCGACCCTGTATATCGTGCAACAACCCGTACTGAGGAGGTTAACATCGGACTGACAAAGGAGATGGCGATGACAGAGGCCAAGCGTTGTCTCGACTGCGCTAAGCCTACTTGTGTTGAAGGTTGCCCTGTAAACATCAATATCCCATCATTCGTTAAGAACATCGAGCGTGGTCAGTTCCTGGCTGCTGCGAAGGTTCTTAAGAATACCTCTGCCCTCCCCGCTGTGTGCGGACGTGTTTGTCCTCAGGAGAAGCAGTGTGAGAGCAAGTGTATACATCTGAAGATGAACGAGCCCGCTGTGGCTATCGGATATTTGGAGCGTTTTGCTGCCGACTTTGAGCGTGAGAGCGGAAATATCTCTCTGCCAGAGATTGCACCTGCCAATGGCATCAAGATTGCCGTTGTAGGTTCTGGTCCTGCCGGACTAAGTTTTGCTGGCGATATGGTTAAGAAGGGTTACGATGTTTACGTGTTCGAGGCACTGCACGAAATAGGCGGTGTGCTGAAGTACGGTATTCCTGAGTTCCGTCTTCCAAACAAGATTGTAGACGTTGAAATTGAGAACCTTGCCAAGATGGGCGTTCACTTCCAGACTGACGTAATCGTTGGTAAGACCATTAGCGTAGAACAACTCGAGCAGCAGGGTTTCAAGGGAATCTTTGTTGGCTCTGGCGCAGGTCTGCCTAACTTCATGAATATTCCTGGAGAGAACAGCATCAATATCATGTCATCAAATGAGTATCTAACTCGTGTAAACCTGATGGATGCTGCCAACCCAACAACCGACACCCCACTTAATCCAGCCAAGAGTGTACTCGTAGTTGGTGGTGGTAATACAGCTATGGACTCTTGCCGTACAGCCAAGCGTCTGGGAGCCGATGTTACATTGGTTTATCGCCGCAGTGAGGTTGAGATGCCAGCCCGTCTCGAGGAGGTGAAGCACGCCAAGGAGGAAGGCATCAACTTCCTTACTCTGCACAATCCTATCGAGTACATCGCTGACGAGACTGGTGCCGTTAAGCAGGCTATTCTCCAGGTGATGGAGCTTGGCGAGCCTGATGCTTCTGGTCGTCGCAGTCCTGTTCCCGTTGAGGGCAAGACAGTAACCCTCGACGTAGATCAGGTTATCGTGGCTGTAGGTGTATCACCAAACCCACTGGTACCAAAGTCTATCGATGGTCTCGAACTGGGTCGCAAGAACACTATCGCTGTAAGCGAGGAGATGCAGTCATCACGCAAAGAAATCTTCGCTGGTGGTGATATCGTGCGTGGTGGCGCTACGGTAATCCTTGCTATGGGTGATGGCCGTCGTGCTGCACAGAACATGGATGAATTCCTTCAGAAGCAATGAACGGACTCTATACCATCATATTGCTCATACTAAGCAATGTCTTCATGACCCTTGCTTGGTATGGGCATTTGAAATTACAGGAGAACGGCGTTTCTAACCACTGGCCACTCATTGGCGTCATTGCCTTTTCGTGGTGTATAGCCTTCTTCGAATACTGTTGTCAAGTACCAGCCAACCGCATGGGATTTGTAGAAAATGGCGGTCCTTTTAACCTCATCCAACTGAAGGTTATCCAGGAGTGCATCTCGCTGGCCGTCTTCTGCATCATTGCCAACATCATGTTCCAAGGCACTCATTTGCACTGGAACCATATTCTGGCCTTCCTGCTCATCATTTGTGCTGTCTATCTGGTGTTTATGGAGAAGTAAATGACGCTGGAAGAACGACTTTGGAAGACTTTCAATAAAGCGCTGGGGCAGTTCCAGCTTATCGACGAGGACGACCGAATCCTCGTCGGCTTGTCTGGTGGCAAGGACTCGCTGTGTCTGCTTGAGTTTCTTGCCCGTCGCTCCAAGGTCCATGTGCCTCACTTTACTGTCGAAGCGCTGCATGTCCGTATGGAGAATATCCAATACGAGTCTGACACCAGCTACCTTCAGCAGTTCTGCGATCGTCTTGGTGTCCCTCTCCACATCATCACCACCAGCTTCGCCACAGCGCCCGTTCCCGACGGTTCTCCGTCGGGCAAAAAGCCTCCCTGCTTCCTCTGCTCCTGGCAGCGCCGCAAGCAACTCTTCAACCTTGCACAGGAACTTGGATGCACCAAGATAGCCCTAGGCCATCATCAGGACGACATCATACATACCGCTCTGATGAACCTCACCTTTCAGGGCCATTTCTCCACCATGCCTGTCAAGTTGCGCATGCGTAAGATGCCACTCACCATCATCCGTCCGCTCTGTCTATGCCAAGAGTCTGACATCCGTGCCTATGCCGAACAGCAGGGCTATCAGAAACAAAAGAAACTATGCCCCTACGAATCCACCACTAACCGCACATCCGCTTCCGATCTTTTCGCCCACATCGAGCAGCTGAATCCTGAGGCCCGCTATTGCATCTGGCGAGCCTTGGAGAGCGACGAAAAGCTCGTAGAATATTAAATATATTTAATTGTCCACTACCATTAGTAGATAATCCAGTAGTTTTTCGTATCTTTGCCATATCATCAACGAGCATGGAGATATGAAAATACGTCTGATTTTTTTCGCATTATTACTTCTTCTGGCTGCTCCCGCTGGAGCCCAGAAACGAAAGAAAGCAGTACGTCCTCAGGAACCGTCGCCTGAGGAGATAGCTCGTCAGGAGCGTCTTCAGCGAATGACCGACAATACCGAGCGCATCATGTTCATCGATAGCATGGTGGTCGACAAGGCCGATTTCCTGAAGGCTTACAAGTTGAATCCAGAGGTGGGCCATATCGACAGCTACGAACATTACTTCAAGTCGGCCAGACAGCCCAGCGCCTACGTGTATGTCAATGCGTTAGGCAACAAGTGCTATCTGGCGCAGACCAACAACGAGGGCATCATGAACCTCTACTACAGCGAGACCATCAACAAGAAGTGGACACGCCCCACCCGACTGCACGGACTGAACAACGAGCGCCAGTTCAAGACCTCCAACTATCCCTTTATGATGGGCGACGGACAGACGCTCTACTTTGCAGCTCAGGGCGATGAGAGCATTGGCGGCTACGATATCTTCATGACCAACTACGACGAGGAGAACCAGCAGTTTCTGCGCCCTGTCAACATCGGCATGCCGTTCAACAGCGAGGCCAACGACTATCTGTTTGTCATCGACGAATACAATAATCTTGGTTGGTTTGCCACCGATCGCCGACAGCCTGAAGGCAAGGTGTGCATCTATACCTTCGTGCCCAACAAGGGGCGCAAGACGTATCTTCCCGATGACTACACACCCGAGCAAGTCTGTCGGTTTGCCGCCATCTCCAGCATTCGCGACACATGGGACGACCAGCATCAGCTGCAACAGGCACTCGTCCGCCTTCACGAGGCCAGCCATCGCGTCAGCAACAATGCCCAGCAGCCGTCGTTCACCTTTATCATCAACGACGACTACACCTACCATCAGCTCTCCGATTTCAAGGCTAAGGGCAATGCCGAGCGCTATCAGCAACTGGTGAAGCTACAGGTGCGCCAGCAGGCTTTGGACAAAGCACTCAGCCATGCTCGCGACTACTACATCACAGCATCGCAGGACGAGCGCGACGACCTGAAGACGGAGATCCTGGCCAGCGAACAGAAACAGCACGACCTATCCCTTGAGATTCATCAGACAGAGAAGGCCATCCGCAATGCAGAAATCATTTTTCTAACTAAATAAACTTAAAGCTTATGAACAAAAAACATTTTCCAGAGTCAGAACTCATCATCAATGGTGACGGTTCATGTTTCCACCTTCATCTGAAGCCAGAACAGCTGGCCGACAAAGTAGTGTTAGTTGGCGACCCTGCTCGTGTTGACACCGTTGCCGCTCACTTCGACTCTAAGGAGTGCGAGGTATCGAGCCGCGAGTTCCATACTATTACAGGTATGTATAAAGGCAAGCGTATCACCTGCCAGAGTCATGGTATCGGCTGCGATAATATCGATATCGTCGTCAACGAGCTCGACACCCTCGCTAACATCGACTATGCTACACGCGAAGAGAAAGACGAGCATCGCACACTCACCATGGTACGCATAGGCACCTGTGGCGGTCTGCAGCCTTTCACACCCACCGGCTGCTTCATTGCCAGCGTCAAGAGTATCGGTTTCGACGGCCTGCTCAACTACTATGCCGGACGCAACGTCGTTTGCGACATCCCCATGGAGAAAGCATTCCGTGAGCACATGCAGTGGGATCCCATCAAGGGCGCGCCCTATGTAGCAGTAGCCGATGCCGACCTCATCAACCAGATTGCTGGCGACGATATGGTCAAGGGTTACACCGTTGCATGCGGTGGCTTCTATGGTCCTCAGGGACGTCAGCTCCGTGCCGACATTGCCGATCCTGACCAGAACAAGAAAATCGAAGCATTCGAATACGAAGGCATGAAGATATGCAACTTCGAGATGGAGTCCTCAGCCCTCGCAGGCCTTGCTTCACTGCTGGGTCATCGTGCCATGACCTGCTGCATGGTTATTGCCAACCGCTATGCCCAGAAGATGAACACCGACTATAAGAACAGTATCGATACGTTGATCACTAAAGTGCTCGACCGTATTTAAAATTTAATGTTTAATCTTTAATTTTTAATGTCTGCCGATACTATCTGCGCATTAGCCACCGCTCCAGGTGGCGCATTGGGGATTATCAGAATCTCAGGAGAGCAATCTCTTGAGATTCTTTCCCGTATATTCTCAAAGGACGTAAGAGATGCCAAGCCCAATACCATCCACTACGGTCACATTGGCGATATAGACGAGGTGCTTGTCAGCATTTTCCGCGCTCCACACAGCTACACAGGCGAAGACTCTGCGGAAATATCGTGTCACGGCTCGCGCTATATATTAAATAAGGTGTTGGAGCTCTTGGTGCAGAATGGCTGCCGCATGGCCAATCCTGGCGAATACACCATGCGCGCCTATCTCAACGGCAAGATGGACCTCTCGCAGGCAGAAGCTGTGGCCGACCTCATCGCATCCACCAACCAATCTACCCATCAGATGGCTATGAGCCAGCTGCGTGGCCATTTCTCGTCGAAGCTAGCCCAACTGCGCGAACAACTGCTCAAACTCACCTCGCTACTGGAACTGGAACTCGACTTCTCCGACCACGAAGATCTGGAGTTTGCCGACCGTAGCGAACTTATGGCGCTTACGAAAACTATTTACAATCATATCGAAAAGTTAGCACATAGCTTTGAGACAGGACAAGCACTCAAGCAAGGCATACCAGTAGCCATCGTCGGCAAGACCAACGTAGGCAAATCCACCCTGCTCAACGCCCTGCTGAAAGACGATCGTGCTATCGTATCAGACGTTCATGGAACCACGCGCGACACCATCGAAGACACCATCGATATTCATGGCATCAACTTCCGGTTTATCGATACTGCAGGCATCCGTCAGACATCTGATCAGGTCGAAAAGATAGGCATCAACCGCACCTACGCCGCTATCGACAAGGCACGCATCGTACTTTGGATAGTTGACGAAGAACCTACGCAAGAAGAATTAAACGAAATGATGTTACTTACTGATAACAAGCAACTTATTGTCGTAAGAAACAAAATTGACAAGACGGAAAAACAACCATTTACAATAGTTAAATTTCCTTTAATCGAGATTTCTGCCAAACAAGGTACCCATCTAGCCGACTTAGAACAAGCCATCTTCGACGCTGCCGACATCCCCACCCTCCAAGCCAACAATGTCATCGTCACCAACGCACGCCATTACGACGCACTGACACGTGCCAGTCATCATCTCCAGCGCGTCGTCGATGGTCTCGAAATGCAGCTAAGCGGCGACCTCCTATCCGAAGACCTCCGCCTAGCCCTAGACACCCTAGCAGAAATAACTGGTGGCCAGATCACCACCAACGAAGTATTAGGTAATATTTTCGAACATTTCTGCGTGGGAAAGTAGAATACGATTAACGGTCATCACTCGATATTACAAGATATGACATAAATCGTTTATTTCCAAGCAATTCCACACTCGCAATATCATCAGCGTTAATCGTTGATGATATTTTTTTCGCTCATTTTTGTACGTTATTTGTACGTTTGGGAAAATCCCAACGTTGGCACATGCTCACTCAATGTCTCCGACTGGCACGCATTGGACACCATTGGATTGCTAACCGATGTCTCACCTTGGCACACGTTGGACACATTTGGACACATTTAGACAGACTTGGACAGAAAACAGGTGTAATAACATACAAAAATAGGATATATGGAAATAGTTAAGAAATGCGAATGGTGTCACAAAACATTCATTGGTCAGATGGTCACTGCAAGGTTTTGCAGCAGTAAATGCTGTGATCAAGCATACAGGTACAAGAGGAAGGTGCAGTCAGGCAAGTACACTCCTGCCGATAGCAATATCGATTTGAGTACCTTATCACGAAGAGTTGATGAGCGGAAGCACTTCAATGACACGCTGAAGGATAAACAGTTTCTTTCTCCCTCAGAGGCAGCAAAGCTTCTGGGTGTTTGCCGAAGTACAATCTACAACTATCTTGCGCTACAAGAATTAAGGGCAAAGCAGTTTCGAGGAAAGACTATTATCAGAAGGAGTGACATTGAAAAACTCTTCGATGAAGCCCCATCTTATAAGAAGCGAGGCAACATCCAAAAGGGAAAGAAAAATCAAAATGACTATTATTCTCTTAAGGAAATGATGGAGAAATTCAAAATCAGCAAACGGACGGTATTCCGTAGATGTGAACAGTTCGGTATTCCTCAAATCATTGAAGGAAGAAGAACTTTCTGGAAGAAGACTGACGTTGACGTGCATTTCGCAGAGTTGCTTGTGCAATATGACTTGAAAGACTGGTATAATGCACAGCAAATAGAGGACATATACGGCATGAAATGTGCTGCACTCAAGAAGTATGCCCTTCGTCATAATGTGCCACGAATCCAGTTTCAGAACATCACCTATTACTCGAAAAGCCATATTGATAATCTCAAACGACTTGCCAAGATTTCTGATGGCAACTATTACACCGTTCAGGATATTGTCAAAAGCAGCAGTTTCTCAACATCCCAAGTACGCTACTATGTCAAGAACGAAAAGCTAAGTGTGAAAAGAGTCAACGGACTACTGCTTATATTGAAGGCTGACTGGGATGCTTTCGTGAAAAGATACCAGGCAAGCCATCTCTCTGAAGCACCCAAGCAACAAGAACCCAATCCTTTCTACACCATTGATGAAATTATTGAGAAGTACAAGGTAAAGGAAACGACCATCTATCGCATTGCCAAAGCGCAGAACATAGATGTCTTTACTATCGGGGATAAGAAATGCTTCCCCAAGACTGGCATCGACAACTATTTCATCAAGGACAATCCCACCCCAGAACTGACAGAATGGTACTCCAGCGAAGAAATCCAATTGAAATACAACATGACTTACAAGCAAGTCACGACTTTCGTCTGCAAGCATCATATCCCTCGAAAGTATGTCGGCACAAAGCCCTACTACTCCAAACTGCATGTTGATAAGGAGAAGAACATTCTTCAACCAGAAGACGATTTCAAGACCGTTGAGGAACTAATGTCTATGTATCAGATGACTGTCCATCAGGTAAGAGAGGTTATCCGCTTCTATCATGTGCCAAAGAAGAGGTGTGGCAAGTTCATCAAACTCAGTTTACATGATTTCAACCGTATCATTGAGGAGCGAAGGCAAGGTATTGTACCGGCTAAATGTGATGAGTTGCCAACAGATCCATCCTAAAATCCAGTTTATTGTAAGTTTATGGCGGTATAAGGATATACTGACGATACACTCCCTAATTTTGCAGCCAGATTTTCAAAATAGAAGTATAACGCATTAAAAAATAAAGCATTATGAACACAAGTAACACTTGCACCAAGGTAACCGTTCGCCAGGCAAAGCTCAAAAACGGCATGATTTCACTCTATTTGGATTACTACCCTGCAATCCGCAATCCCAAGACGATGAAAATGTCTCGACGCGAATATCTTGGAATCTACATCTATGCCAACCCTCAGAACCAGATGGAGGCTGATTTTAACAAGGACATGTGCATGAAAGCAGAAGGTATTCGCTGCATGCGTGTGCAGTCTCTCATTAACGAACAGTTTGGATTTCTCGACAAGACAAAACAAAAGGCTGATTTCCTTGCATACTTCAAGGAGAAATGCAGAGTGAAGCACGACAGATGGGGTATTGTGTACAAGCATTTCTCCAAGTACGTCAACGGGAAATGCACTTTTGGACAAGTTACTGTCGAGCTATGCCGTGGGTTCCGTGAGTATCTTCTCAATGTACATCAGCTGAAGCACACCAAACAGATGCTAAGTCAGAATTCCGCCGCCAGTTACTATTCCACCTTCAGAGAACTGTTATATCTAGCCTACAGGGAGAAGTGGCTCAATGAGAATATCAGCGAGTATCTTGACAAGATTGACACGCTTGATACACGCAAGGAATCGCTTACTCTTGATGAGTTGAAGAAGTTGAATCAGACACCATGCAAAATTCCCACAGTAAAACAGGCTACACTGTTTGCGGGTTTGACAGGCTTACGTATTAGTGACGTTCTAAGACTGAAGTGGGAAAATCTTCGTATTGGTAACGATGGTGGTTATGTAATCCAGTATCGCATCAAGAAAACTGGTGCCGAAGAAACTCTTCCTATTAGCAATGAAGCCTATGAGCTTTGCGGTGAACGCAGTACGGGTACGGTGTTCAAAAAACTCAGCTACAGTATTGTAAGCTATACTTTGAAGGAATGGGTAAAGGCAGCTGGCATAGACAAGCACATCACCTTCCACTGCTTGCGTCGCACTTTTGCCTCCCTTGAAGTAAGTATGGGTACCAGCATCTATACCGTTTCAAAGATGCTTGGGCATAAAAATGTGGCAACAACACAGATATATGCAGACGTGAACGATGCCAACAAGCGTAAGGCTTCTGAACTCATTTCTCTGAAATAGTAGAGCATACGAAATCATTAACTATCAACTCCTATCATCCTTTGTCTCAGGCAATTATGAGATAAAGGATAAGACTTGATTTTGTGAATGAAAAGTATATTTTTAGCACAAATCATTACTCGTTATCACTAAAAAGCAGTACCTTTGCAGTCAACTTTTTAGGATAACGAGTTATGAATATCGACGAGTATTTTCACAAGACACTGTTTGCAAGCACTATTATAATTGGGCCTGCTTTAGCAATGACGCTACCATTTGTGTACTGGGTTCAGTACAGAGACATGCTGTTTTTCCCTAGTTTCCTTTACTATGTGACGGGAACAGGCTGTATTTCTGCAATGTTGTACTTCGGCTTATACGTTATGCCAGATAGCTTGAAAAGGCTAAAGGGAAAGAAAAAGCCAGCCAAACAGTTACTTCTTCTCCCACCACCAGCTACTTTCGTTGAAGAAAGCAAGCCTTCAGAAGAATATCATACAGCGGAGCCTAATATATATAATAAGGTGGAAGAAGTACCACCAATTCTTTCCCCTTCTGTTCCTGAAACGATTAGTAAAGCCCAGCAAGAAGAGACTGCGATGTATAAGAAACTCTACTATACTTACGTGGAGAAATACGTAAGGAAGAATCTGCCCGTTGAGGATGCCCAGATAGTATTGGAGGATATTTACCTGACTATTGATAATCGGGCATTAGATCTGATTGTGGATGGACGTAAGACTCGTCTTCCCTTTGAGGTTAAGGCTACATCAAAATTCAGTTCTCTTAATACAGAAGACATATACCACATTGGCTTTGTCGTGAAGTTCTTCCTCAAAAAGTCTAATGTCTTTGGAGCGACTTTCATAAAAGAAGTATTCCCCAACCAGTTGAGAGAGGTAGAATTCAGCACCGTTACAACAAAGTTGACTTCAAGCGAGTCGAAAAATCCATCTATTCCAATCCCTAAAGTATGTTGGGGTGACAACCGCAGTATATCGAAGAAATTCGGCGGTCATATTACAGAAGAACTTATCAAACAAATATAATCAACAATCACTGGGAATAAGCTCAACAGTATAGTTTATTCCCAGTTTATTTTAGTTTATAGCGGTATTTGGATATACCGTTGATAAACCCTGTTCCTTTGCAGCGATGTTCCACTAAAGGGACAGGCAAAATAATGATAGAACAACAAATTCAGAATCTGACAGAGAAAGTCGATCAGCTTACCCAACTCGTTTATGAGTTGTCTAGAATGACTACTCCTATTGAGCAGTCATCAGTATCTAACCGCCATGTCCTCACCGACATTCAAGGAGCCATGCGAATTACCGGTAAGGCAAAGCCCACCATCTACGCCAATGCCCGTAAAGGTATCATCCCCAACTACAAAAGAGGTAACAAACTCTACTTCTACGAGGATGAACTCTATAAATGGATTGAGGGAGGGAAACAAGACTGCTATGGCATCAATTCCGAGGAGATGCTGAAAGAGATTCGGCAGCGAGTTCATCATCTGCCAAGTAATAACCGCTAATGGCCTGTACTATGATTAACCAGCAATGTTTACCCTTTGAGTGTTTGCAGGTGGAGATTCAAGACATCATCAAGAACTTTGTTGATGTCTATCAGTGTGATGCAGACATCGTTATCACAACCATCTATGCCATTGTGAGTATTGCCGTCAACAAGTCTATCAAACTGTTTGACGGCAAATACACAAACTATCCCTCTATGTGGATATGTCATGTAGCACCCAGCGGCAGCAATAAGAGTGCCCCTGTGAAGATGCTATACAAGCCTATCAATGAACTGAACGAAGAAGCAGTGATGGCATATTATGAAGAACTACGAAATACTGATAGGGACGATGGAACCAACAAACCGAAACCCATCTGTAAGAAGCTGTCACTCACTGACACCACCCCTGAAGCTATCTACAAAGCACTATCCTTTATGCCACAGATGATATACCGTGATGAGATCAAAGGAATGATAGACGACTTTGACCGCTATAACCGTAGTGGCATCATCAGTAACATGCTCTCCATCTGGGATAGTACCAGTTTCTGCATCGACCGTAAAACGGAAGACCCAGTTTTCATCAGAGAGCCATTCCTGGATATTCTTGGCGGCATCCAACCAGGGCTGTTAAAGTCGACATTCGGCAATCCTCAGTTGATGGTCAGTGGCTTTAACCAGCGTATTCTATTTGTTTATCCCGATAAGGTTCCAGTCACGTACTATTCAGACAAACAACTCTCTGAAAGCATTATGCCTTACTGGACTGATTTCATAAGGGAACTGTTGAAGGTAGAGCCAACGGAACTAACCCTTTCCCCTGAGGCTAAAGATTTCTATTGCACTTACTACAACATGTTGCAAGACAAAAAGTCCTCAGCCGATGACTACATGCAGTATGTCTATAGTAAGTTGCAGATTATCATCCTCCGTTGGACTATCGTCACCCATCTGTTATGGGAGAAAACTTTTGATTACTATCAGAAAGATATTATCTCTGGTGATGAAATGATTCACTCAGTTCAGTGTATGCTCTATTTCGAGAGTGCTGCCGAGAAGGTCTATCAGGAGATTTGCGGTGGAATGTATCAGGGCTACACCAAGGAACAGAGCCTGAAGATTATCTATAACACCTATGGCGGTGAGGTTAATCTACAGAAACTGGCTGATGCTCTGGGCTGTTCTCGCCAGTATGTGAGCAAGGCGGTCAACAAGAAAGACCTAAGTTGACAGGTTGCGCTAAAATTTAAAGTTATGCACTGGTTATCAACAATATACACATCAAAAAGCCGCAACCTCGCAACCTTTGCATCGAATATGGCAGACAAAAGCCCTCCGCAGGAGTTCTCTGCCACTCTTCCTTAGAAGGGTGGTAGCCCACTAGCACCCTAAAGAGTGCAC
>JAEEGG010001703.1_pt1 | contig 58286 bp, 44 predicted proteins | sample 9134161 | NCBI WGS metagenome assembly JAEEGG01 (sample SAMN16246543, study PRJNA631951) | gut metagenome | biome: gut microbiome; feature: rumen; material: CR-attached | host: Bos | place: Iran: Karaj | collected 2018-10
GAATATCTGTTTTGTGGTGTGAGCTTACATCAGACCTGATGTAAGCTCACATCAAGTTTGATGTAAGCTCACGTCAGGGTGTCATGTAAGCTTACATCAGCTCTTGTGTAAGCTTACATCAGGTGTGACGTAAGCTTATCCCATCTGGCGGGTACGGGAAGCCCTGCTGTGAGGGGTTGTTACGGCTGGTTTGGGAATTCGATGGTGAAGGTGGTTCCTTTGCCGGGTTCGCTGTCGACGTGGATGGTGCCTTGGTGGAGTTTCACCACCTGGGCGACGTAGTTCAATCCTATGCCGAACCCCTTGACGTTGTGGACGTCGCCGGTGGGCACTCGGTAGAATTTCTCGAAGATGTGGGCCTGTGCCTCTTTGCTGATGCCCATGCCGTGGTCGGTGACGGAGAGGATGAGCTTGCCGTCCTCGGTGCGTGTGGCGATGCGTACCCACAGTTCCTGGGGCGAGTACTTGATGGCGTTGTCCAGCAGGTTGTAAATCATGTTGGTCACATGCAGCTCGTCGGCGAAGATGACCGAGGGCGACGCCTGCAGGTCGGAGATTAGCCGGCCCCGTCGGTTGCCCACGGCGAGGGAGAAACTCTTGGTCACGTTCTCTATCACAGAGTGGATGTCGAGCTCCCTGCAGTTGAGCGAGAAGTTCTTGTTCGACATCTTGGAGCTCTGCAGGATGGTCTCGGCCAACATGCGCATGCGGCGGTTCTCGCTGTCAATCATGCCCAGGTAGGTGTCGCGCGTCGCCTCGTCGCAGTCGAGTGTCTTGTCCTGCAGCATCTCGCAGGCCAGGCCGATGGAGGCGATGGGCGTCTTTATCTCATGCGTCATGTTGTTGATGAAGTCGTTCTTCATCACGTCCAGATTCTTCTGATTGATAATCACCTGGAGCGAAGCGATAAAGAGCGCGAAGATAATGAGTATGAGGATGATGCTGACGGCGGTGTAGACCGACAGACTGTCCTTGAGGAAAAGCAGCGTCTTGGGGAAGAGCAGGACGATGTAGTACTCGTTGGCTGCCGACATGCCGTTGGGGTGGAACGTGTAGCGGTAGGGAGAGAGCAGCATGGCCTCCGTCTTGGAGGTGTCGCTGCAGAAGAGCACCTCCTGCTTGGGCAGGGAGAGGATGCCGATGGTGGGGTTGAGGTCGATGCCGTTCTCCATCAGCTTCTCGGAAATCAGCGTGTCGAGCAGTTCGTAGTTGAACGCCTTGTTGCTCATGATGTTGTTGATGACGTAGACCGACAGCTCGTTGACAAACTGCTCGTAGAACACAGAGCCGTTGGTCAGCTTGTTGCGACTGGCGAGGAGGTTGTTGTATTGCCTGACCAGCTCGTCCTCCTTGTCGGAGAGACGGGTGGTAGGGGAGAGGATAATGCTGTCCTGGATGTCAATCTGAATGCGTGTAGTGTCGTAGAAGAACTCCGTGTTGTTGCGCACCAGCGTCTGCATCTTGCTGTTGATATCCTCGATGCGTTTGTACTTCAGAAGCTTATAGCGGTCGTTCTGGCTGATGTAGTCCTCCACCTTCAGGCGGTCGAGCTGGTCGATAACATCCTCCATGGCATTGCTCACACTGATGCTGAAAAGATTGCTGCTGATAGCCGTGGTGCGGTTGGTCTGAATAATCAAGGTGACGATGAGACTGCTGGCGGCCAGTGCAAAAAGAGCGACAATGATGAGGAAGAAATGGCGTTTCATAACAAGATGAATTTCGTTGTGGTATAACGGAGACAAGGGTGGAAATGTTATGGAGCGGTTGAAAAAATGTCAAAATATAATTCCCCATGGGGTAGGGTAAGTTGCCAAAAAATCTTACTTTTGCAACGTCGTGTTTACGTAAGATATAATGAGCGAATGTTATGTAATTGTCGCTGTATAAGACGTAAAGCACGCAGGAAAGTGTAAACTAAAAACCTCATCGGTTATGGCAACAAAATATATTTTTGTCACAGGTGGCGTGACATCGTCGTTGGGCAAAGGCATCATCGCCGCATCACTGGCTCGTTTGCTGAAGGCCCGTGGCTATTTGGTGACAAACCAAAAACTTGACCCCTACATCAATATCGACCCCGGCACGCTGAACCCCTACGAGCATGGCGAGTGCTATGTGACCGAGGACGGTGCTGAAACGGACCTCGATTTGGGCCATTATGAGCGCTTCACCGGGGTGGCTACCTCCCAGGCCAATAACGTCACTACCGGGCGCATCTACCAGCATGTGATAGAGAAAGAGCGCAGAGGCGATTACCTGGGTTCGACCGTCCAGGTGATACCCCACATCACCAACGAAATCAAGGAGCGCATCACCGCCTTGGGCAATACTGGCAAGTATGAGTTTGTGATAACCGAAATCGGAGGAACGGTAGGCGACATCGAGTCGTTTCCCTTTGTAGAGGCCGTTCGTCAGCTGAAATATGCGCTGGGCAAGAACTGCATCGTGGTTCACCTGACCTACATACCATACATAGCCGCAGCCGGTGAGCTGAAGACCAAGCCCACCCAACATTCCGTCAAGGCGCTGCAGCAGCAGGGCGTGCAGCCCGACATCATCGTGTGCCGTACCGAGAAACCGCTGACGCGCAGCGTAAGGGAGAAGATAGGCCTGTTTTGCAATATGGAGTCGGAGTGCGTGATAGAGGACGGCGATGTGTCGAGCATCTACGAGGTGCCTATCAAGATGAGGGATGAGAAACTTGATATACAGGTGTTGAGAAAACTTGATGTGCCAGTAAAGAATGAGATAGACTTGACGAAGTGGGAGGCATTCCTGTACAAGCTGCACAACCCGGAGAAAGAGGTGACCGTCGGATTGGTAGGAAAGTATGTCGAGTTGCAGGATGCCTACAAGTCCATATCGGAGGCCTTTGTGCATGCAGGTACGGAGCTGCGTACCAAAGTCCATGTAAAATATATCCATTCAGAATATATAGATGAGGGAAATGTAGAGGAAAAGTTGTCTGGCCTGAGCGGCATACTGGTAGCCCCGGGTTTTGGCACCCGTGGTATCGAAGGCAAGATACTCGCCGTCAAGTATGCGCGCGAGAACAAGATACCGTTCCTCGGCATCTGTCTCGGTATGCAGTGCGCTGTCGTTGAGTTCGCTCGCAATGTGCTGGGTTATAAGGATGCACATTCCGTGGAGATTTCTCCCTCAACGACACATCCTGTGATTGACATGATGGAGGAGCAGAAAAGTATCTCCAATATGGGCGGCACGATGCGTCTGGGTGCTTATCCCTGCAAGCTGGTGAAAGGTACAAAGGCATTTGAGGCATACGGGCAGGAGGATATCTCTGAGCGTCACCGTCATCGCTATGAGTTCAATAGCGCATATCTGGACGAGTTCAAGAATGCTGGCATGATTCCTGCGGGTTTCAACCCCGAATCCCAGTTGGTTGAGATTGTGGAGGTGCCTAATCATCCGTTCTTCGTCGGTGCACAGTTCCACCCTGAGTACAAGAGTGCGGTGATGCACCCACATCCATTGTTTGTGGCTTTCATAAGTGCAGCCCTCCAGTATCGAAACAAATAGATAGCGCTGTGAGGATAGGAATCATCATACCCATGGATATCGAGTACCGCCAGATGAGGCAGCTGCTCGGTGGAGACCAAGGTGTGCTTTCGGGCAACGAGATTGTGTTATGGCGTAGTGGCATTGGCAAGGTCAATGCAGCATTGGGTACACAACGGCTCATCAATGAATGTCATCCCGATTGTGTGCTGAATACAGGCGTGGCAGGTGGTATTGATGTTTCGTTGCGGGTGATGGATGTGGTGATAGCCAATGAGGTGGTCTATCACGATGTATGGTGCGGTGAGGATAACGCCAAAGGGCAGGTACAAGGTCTTCCGGAACGTTATGCATGCAATGAAAAACTCTGCCAGGCAGCCATGTCCATCCAATCGTCACATCCCCTTCATTGCGGTCTCATCTGTACGGGCGATCAGTTCATCACCAACGATGCTCGCCTGAAGGAGATTAAGAGTGACTTCCCCGAAGGGTTAGCTGTTGAGATGGAGGCAGCTGCTATTGCTCAGACATGCTATTTGAATCAAGTGCCTTTTATGGCAATACGAGTCATCAGCGATGTGCCTGCCGAGGCCAAAACCTATGACGACCATGTGCAGCAATATAATGACTTCTGGGCTGCAGTGGGCGACAATTCGTTCCAGACAATCAAGTCCATCCTGCAGGCACTACCGACATCCATTTAAAATAAAATATTGTATAACATATAATGTTTGTGCAAATTCGGTAGTTTCATACATTTGAACGATAAAACAATAAATTACAGCATAACGAAAGATATATACTACTTGTTATGGAAGTTATTCAGAGTTTTACCATCGACCATACCCACTTGAAACCGGGTATTTATGTCTCCCGTATCGACAAGAATTTCATAACTTTCGATTTGCGCATAACCGAGCCCAATCGCGAGCCGGCTATTGCTCCAGCGGCCATTCATAGTATTGAGCATCTGATGGCCACGTGGTTCCGCAATTCGCAGGTTAAGGACGATGTGGTGTACGTCGGTCCTATGGGGTGCCTGACAGGTATGTACATCATTATGACGGGGCAGTACACTGTTGAAGATATGCGTCGACTGACAATCGAGTGTCTGGAGTGGATACTGACACAAGACGAGGTTCCTGCCACCACCCCGGAAACGTGTGGCAACTGCCTGCTTCATGATTTGCCTATGTGCAAATGGGAGTGTCGCCGCTACATGGACCGTCTGCGCAACGATTTCCATAGCGAATATACCAAACTGCAGGTTACTCTGGCTGACGGCAAGGTATTTGCTGACGCATGAGCGCTTTTTTGAAACAAATAGTATCTTCGGACAATAATAAAGAAGAAACGCAGTTATAGTATGCGAAAATGAATTAAAACGGCCCCGTAGTTCAGCTGAATAGAACGTCGGATTCCGGTTCCGAAAGTCGTGGGTTTGAATCCCGCCGGGGTCACAAAATGATGAATAGTGTATACAGGGGAGATTGACAATGCCAATCTCTTTTGTTTTTAAGCATAAAACGATGAAAAAACTGATAAATCCTTGGGTGAATCGTAAGGGGTATCGATGCTTTGGCTGTGACCCCAACCACGAACATGGACTGCGAATGACATTCTATGAGGATGGAGAAGATATAGTCAGTCATTGGACACCAAACAATGACAGCCAGGGATGGATTGACACGCTGCATGGCGGCATTCAAGCCACATTGTGTGATGAGATTGCCGGATGGGTTGTGTTTCGCAAGATGCGTACCAGCGGCATGACTAGCCGGCTGGATGTCCGCTACCACAAGCCGGTGAGTACCAAGGAAGGGCCAGTCTCGTTAAGGGCGCGTCTGCGCCAACAGCGCATGAGCATGGCTTATATTGATGTGGAACTGCGCAATGCGGCGGGTGAACTGTGTACTGAAGCGTTGTGTGTATACTACATGTTCCCCCAGGATCAGGCCAAGGCGCAGTTCGGTTATGAGGAGTGTATGGTTGAGGGCGAAGAATAATATATAGAGCGGTATGTTCGGAAATGCGTCACACGAGGATAAGTATGGATCGCAGATACTTCTGCTACTGTTGTTGTTGCTACTTGGATTCTTGTTGTCGGCAGGTTTGACATCGGCAGTGGCGCTGTTCGGCGTGGATATCACTGCTGCAGGCAACATGATGTGGTTGCAAGGTTTAATGCAAGTGGTTACTTTTCTGCTCCCCGCAGTGCTTGTAGCGTTTGTTTATTACGCCCGTCCTCGAGCTTTTCTGCAGTTGGATGTCAAGGGACACGCCTGGCTGCTTGGACTGGCGGGATGCTGTATTATGCTGCTGGTAAATCCATTGAATTCTTGGCTGACTACATGGAACGATGGTTGGCATTTTGCTGCGGCTATGCAACCTATAGAGCAGGCATTGCGTCAGGCGAGCGAGAAATCGCAGCAGGTCATGGAATCATTCTTAATGATGCATGGGATAGGGGCTCTGCTGGCCAATCTGCTTGTCGTCGCGTTGGTGCCTGCTGTATGTGAAGAATTCCTGTTCCGGGGATGTCTGCAGCAGATACTGGTGCGATGGATGCGCCGTCCGCATGTCGCTATCGTTCTTACCGCTATCATATTTAGCTTGGCGCATGGCGACGTGTTCGCTTTTCTTCCGCGGTTCTTTTTGGGACTGGTGCTCGGGTATCTGTTTCATTGTTCGGGCAGTATAGTGGTTGATATCTGCGCCCATTTCTTCAATAACGCGCTTGTCGTTGTGTGTTATTACGTCTATGGGGCAGGTGTTACGGATATTAATTTGGCTGAATGGACGTCCTATCCATGGTGGAGCGTGGTGGTATGCACGGCGGTGGCTATGGTGTTGCTCTGGCGAGTATTTCTTAAGAATCGGAAGCGTTATACAGGTGGCAAACCGTCTTGTCGATAATTCTGTCTACTCAAAAACAATGGGTATCATCCTGACTAACATCTTTTTCGTATGCTGAGACAGCTCTGATTCAAATGTGAGCGTAAATGTAGAAAAAAAAACGATAAACAGCAGATTGTTTTTCATTGAATTCTCCAGTTGTAGAGACAGTGACTGCTAAAAAATGAAATGATTTACTCTTGCTATAACATAATGTAAATAAATAAAATAAAGTCTTATAAAAAGGTAGTGGCAAGGAGCTACTGGAAAAAAGTTTTCTCCGTGTCGAAAAAAAACACTACTTTTGCAACTCCGTTTAGTAAAAAACATAAAAAATATAAAACAAATGACTAAAGCAGAAATCGTATCAGAAATTGCCCGTAAAACCGGTATTGAGAAAGTCGCCATTCAGGCAACAGTTGAAGAAATGATGGGTGTTATCAAGGACTCCCTCGCCAACAATGAAAATGTGTATCTCCGTGGCTTTGGCAGTTTTATCGTCAAGAAGAGAGCTGAGAAGACAGGTCGCAACATTTCCAAGAATACCACGATCATCATTCCGGCACACAATATCCCGGCATTCAAGCCCGCCAAGACCTTCATGGGTGAGGTAAAGAAAAACGTAAAAGTAAAATAACATAAATTTATTCAACCATGTGTCCTAACGGTAAAAAGCACAAACGTCACAAAATGTCGACGCACAAGCGTAAAAAACGTTTGCGCAAGAACAGACATAAGAAGAGATAGTCTAGGGCTCTCCCTTCAGCAACAAAATTCTAAAACAAACTACATGACACGGTTTTGCCGCTGTTGTGTAGTTTGTTTTCTTTTATCGGACACTCTTTTGGCGGCGCAACTGTCAGCGATGCCGCACACTATATAGTATGAACAAAGAACTTGTAATCTCCGTATCAGAAGCCGAAACGCAGATTGCGCTACTGGAAGACAAGCAGCTGGTTGAGCTTCACAAGGAGAAGAATAACAATCACTACACTGTAGGCGACCTCTTCGTGGGCAAAGTCAGCAAAATCATGCCCGGATTGAATGCCGCCTTTATTGATGTGGGTGACGATAAAGATGGTTTCGCCCATTATCTTGACTTTGGTCCGCAATTCAATTCGGTCAATAAATACCTTCGGCAGGCGATGAATGGCGATGCGTCGATGCAGACGCTCGAGAATTTCAAGATGGAGAAGGTGTTTGAGAAAGGTGGAAAACTCGCTGACGTGCTGAAATTGGGCCAATATGTGCTCACACAGGTCACTAAGGAGCCGATATCCACCAAGGGTCCCAAACTTACGGGTGACATCTCACTGGCGGGGCGATATCTGGTTCTGGTTCCCTTTTCAAACAAGGTTTCCATCTCCCAGAAAATAAAAAATAAAGAGGAACGGAAGCGTGTGCAGCGTCTGATTCAGAGCATACGCCCAGATAATTTTGGTATCATTGCTCGCACCAATTCCGAAGGCAGAAGTGTTGCTGAACTTGATGCCGATCTTAGGATGTTGATGGATGAATGGGCAGCGATGACTCGTAAGATGAAGACCATCACAGGTCCTGTCAAGGTTCATGCAGAGCCAGGTGCGGCTTCGGCACTGTTGCGTGACGTGCTCACCGATGAGTTCAATACCATCTATGTCGATGATGTCCATTCTTACGAGGAGGTGAAGAGTTACATCCACAGCATTGCACCCGGCAAAGAGGATATTGTGCGTCATTACAAAATGGAGACGCCCATTTTTGAACAGTTCGGCATCCAACGCGACATACGACGTGCATTCGGTCGGATTGTCACCATCCGTTCAGGTGTCTATCTTTACATAGAGCATACCGAGGCCATGCATGTCATCGACGTGAACAGCGGAAACCATATCAAAGCTGGCAACGGGCAAGAGGACACGGCATTGCAGGTAAACATAGAGTCAGCCAAGGAAATTGCACGACAACTACGATTGCGTGATATGGGAGGCATAGTCATTGTTGACTTTGTGGATATGGATAAGGCCGAAAATCGAAAGAAACTCTTTGATGTCATGACCGAAGAGATGCGCAAGGATAAGGCGCGGCACACCATATTGCCTTTGAGTAAGTTCGGACTTATGCAGATAACTCGTCAACGCGTGCGACCTGTCATAGAGGTTGATGACCAGGAGAAATGTCCTTTCTGTGATGGCTCAGGTACCATCAAATCCAGCATTGTGGTGGTCGATGAGATAGAGTCCAATCTTCGTTATCTGGTAACTACGCAGGGGATAAAGAAACTGACGATTGTCACGCACCCCTATATTTGGGCTTACCTTACCAAAGGATGGCGCTCGATACGTCGTAAATGGGCGCGGACCTATAAGATTCGCCTAGCCGTTAAATCGTCAGAGAGTATGAACTTGTTGGAGTACAAGTTCTATGGAGCGACAGGTGCAGAAATTGTGATGTAATCATCAGTAAGATTAGGGGGTAGCAGGATGTCGGGATGTCCCGACATCCTGCTGCTTTATAAGCGCTAGGAAGATACAAGGAAGATACTAGGAAGATACTAGGAAGGTACTAGGAAGGTACTAGGGTTGTTCCTTATAAGCGTCTATTGTTTTTATTATTGGAAATCATGTAGTTATTTTGTTTTCAAATTGTGATGCTGTAATTTGCTATTCAGAAAATGTCGTCATTCAAAAAAAAATGATTAACTTTGCAAGTTGTTTCGAGGGGTGTATTGACTCCCCTGTAGAAACGGCTAATTGTGTAATTTCGTTTGTATAAAGTAAATAATATAAAATAGAATACACGTGCAAAAAAGTAAAGTAGGCCTCGATTTTCAGAAAGTCGAACATGCTCGCAGTGTTGCCAAAAGGATTGCAGACCAAGTGCAAGACTTTGTAGGGAACTATACAACAGTGGCAGTGGAACGAACCATATGTCGTTTACTCGGCATAGATGGTGTTGATGCTAATGCTAATGAAGTCCCATTACCTAATATTGTCGTTGATGAACTGAAATCCAAAGGATTGTTAGGCCATGGAGTGATGTTCTTTATGGGTAATGCCATCGTAGAGACACAGAAATCTCCTCAAGAGATTGCAGAGGCGATCTCATGCGGTAAGTTGGATATTACCCAACTGCCAGTTCACAAAGATGATGATATCAAGAATGCGTTACAGCCGTACATCAACACGACTATTGAGAAAATTCGAGCCCGTCGTCAGCGTCGCGAACACTATCTTGAGACTATTGGAGAAGGGTCCAAACCGTATCTCTATATTATCGTCGCCACGGGCAATATATATGAGGATGTGGTGCAAGCTCAAGCAGGCGCCCGTCAGGGTGCGGATATTATCGCCGTTATTCGTACCACCGGCCAGAGCTTGTTGGATTATGTGCCATACGGGGCTACTACTGAGGGTTTCGGAGGCACATTTGCGACACAGGAGAATTTCCGTATCATGCGTAAAGCCCTTGATGAGGTAGGAGAGGAGGTGGGTCGTTATATCCGTCTCTGCAATTATTGTTCGGGGCTCTGTATGCCGGAGATAGCCGCCATGGGTGCACTGGAAGGGCTTGATGTGATGCTGAATGATGCATTGTATGGCATCTTGTTTCGCGACATTAACATGCAGCGAACCTTAATCGACCAGTATTTCAGCCGTATCATTAATGGCTTCGCAGGTGTTATCATCAATACGGGCGAGGACAATTATCTGACCACAGCTGATGCATATGAAGAGGCGCATACCGTTCTGGCTTCCGATTTTATCAATGAACAGCTGGCGCTGCTTGCGGGTCTGCCAGAAGAACAGCAGGGATTGGGACATGCATTTGAGATGGATCCCATGCTTCAGAATGGATTTCTTTATGAGTTGGCTCAGGCGCAGATGATTCGTGAAATATTCCCGAAAGCTCCGCTGAAGTATATGCCTCCTACCAAGTTTATGACGGGTAATATCTTTAGGGGACATCTGCAGGATGCATTGTTTAATATAATAGGGCAGTGGACGCATCAGGGGTTACAGTTGCTGGGTATGCCTACAGAAGCTATCCACACTCCATTTATGAGTGACAGGTATCTTTCTATTGAGAACGCCAAGTATATTTTCAATAATATGAAAGATATTGGTGAGGAGGTTGAGTTTAAGGAGAATGGCATTGTTCGCAATCGTGCAAAGAAGGTGTTGGACGATGCAACTAAATTGTTAGAAACCATGGAAAGCGAGGGATTGTTTACGGCATTGGAAAAAGGAATATTTGCCAACGTGAAGCGCCCAAAGAACGGAGGTAAAGGTTTGGACGGCGTTACACTCAAGGCAGATAACTATTTCAATCCGTTTATTGACTTGATGAAAGGTAAGAAGTAACAAACAATAAAAACACCCAAAATGAGCGAAGGATTGTATTCAATGGAGGCCAAGGATTACGACAAAACCTTAGACCTTACCAAAATAAAGCCATACGGCGACACCATGAATGATGGCAAGACTCAGTTGAGTTTCACTTTGCCTGTTCCTGCAGGCGACGAGGCCATCGAGGCAGCCAAGCAATTGATGAAGAGGATGGGCTTCGAAAATCCGTTGGTGGTTTATAGTAAAGAACTGACAGAAGGATTCACGTTTTTTAACTGCTACGGAAGCTGTACTCATACGGTGGATTACACGACGATTCATGTTCCCAAAGTAGAGTCGACCACGATGGATATGCATGAGTGTGACGATTATATTCGCGAGAACATCGGACGCAAGATTGTAATGGTGGGGGCCAGCACAGGTACAGATGCCCATACTGTCGGAATCGATGCCATTATGAATATGAAAGGGTATGCCGGACACTATGGATTGGAGCGTTATGATATGATTGATGCTTATAACCTGGGAAGCCAAGTGCCTAATGAGGATTTCATTGCCAAGGGTCTGGAACTGCATGCCGATGCACTTTTGGTGTCTCAAACTGTCACCCAGAAGGACGTTCATATCAAGAATATGATAGAATTGGTGGAGATGCTTGAAGCTGAAGGTTTGCGTGAAAAGATAATCTTGGTGTGTGGAGGACCTCGGATTAGTCACGAGCTAGCTAAAGAACTTGGTTTTGATGCTGGTTTTGGAATGAATACCTATGCCGATGACGTCGCATCGTTTGTGGCTCAGGAGATGGTAAAAAGAGGGTGGAAATAGGCATTTGTTATAGAAGAAATAACAAAGAAACAAACAACATAAAAATAATAATCACAATGGAAAAAGAACAAATTAAACCTTTTATCGCTCGTCGTGCTGCCAAAGAGCTGAAGGACGGTGATGTTGTCAACCTTGGTATTGGATTGCCAACACTTATTCCAAATTTTCTCCCCCAAGGAGTGAACGTCATTCTTCAATCGGAGAACGGAATGATAGGTATGGGCCCCACCCCTGAAGAAGGAAAGGAAGACCCCTGGATGATTAATGCAGGCGGCGGATTTGTCACAGCAGTTCCGGGTGCTAGCACTTTTGACAGTGCTACTTCATTTGGTATTATTCGTGGAGGCCATGTTGATGTCTCCATTTTAGGTGCCATGCAGGTTGACGAGAAGGGTGACTTGGCCAATTGGATGATTCCAGGGAAAAAGACCCCAGGCATGGGAGGTGCTATGGATCTCCTTGTGGGCGCAAAGCGCGTGATCCTGACCATGGAACATACAGCCAAAGGCAACCCTAAGATTTTGAAGAAATGTACGTTGCCGTTGACGGCAAAAGGTCAGGTGAATATGATTATCACGGAGATGGGTGTTATGGAGATTACTCCGGAAGGAATCGTTCTGACGGAAATCAATCCTGAATTTACGGTTGAGCAGGTGCAGGCAGCCACGGAGGCCACCCTTATCGTATCGCCCAATCTGAAGAAGATGGAATAAGCATGGTATGAAGGTTCATAAAGCTCAAAGGAAAACCTTTTTGAGCTTTATGAACTTTCTTTGTTCATCGGCAATACTTCTCTGTAGAGGTGAACGCTATTAGACACTAATATAATATCAGAATCTTATGAAGAAAATAATCCTTTTGGTAGCAGCATTGATCTGCGTAGGCACCGTATCTGCCACAAAAGGAGGCCCTCTTTCTATATCTTCGACAACAAGTGGAGGGCCTGCATTAACGGCCAGTTTTTTTGAAGATCAGCCCGATCATCTTGAATTCAAGTACTATGGTTTTTATGGTATTGTGGATTATACTTTTATGACCAACTTGAACAAGACGAATTACGAATATACGGATGATTATGTACTCAATGGTGTTACAGCCATCGCGGGATTCCAATGGCGTAAAGAATCAGCTGTTGGATTGGGCGTTTCCTATCTTCTTGATGCCAAGGGTTCGTTTACGCAATTGCCTGTTTTTGTGGAGTTGCGCAGTCACTATACTCGTAACAGGGTTACTCCATATTCCTCTGTTCAGTTGGGCTATGCAATACCGATGGGCGGCGTGGATTCAGAGCCAGAATACACAAAAATCAATGAAGGTGGTCTCACTTTTGGCTTAGAGGCAGGTGGACGTTTTGCAATTGCGAGATCTATTGGTATCCATCTTTCTGTAGGATATCAGTTCACTCAACTCAATGATGTGGAGCGTGGCGATTCAGCGGGACAGCCCGCCACTCGACTGCCCGAGTATTTCAATAATTTCAAATTTTCGTTTGGCGTAAACTTCTAAGCGCTGTATATTTACCATTTCTTTTCCGTACTCAGGCGTATGTTCAAAAAGATCTTCATATTGTCGTTTCTGTTGTTGTCAGTGTATACCACATGGGCACAGTCCAAGAAACAGAATGTTGATGTGGCGCCATCGATTGACGAATGGCGTGATAAAAGTATTTTTGAGCAAAACAAGCTTTATCCCCGTGCCAATGTGACGGCTTATAGTGATGAGAACGGAATAGAGAAATGGAACTATGCAGAATCACCCTACAGGGTCTCGCTCAATGGCGAATGGCATTGTTGGGTGCAGCCCAATGCGTCGGATCGTCCTAATCCAGAATTGAAAGGATTTAGTTTCGCTTCTTGGCCTACGGTGGATGTGCCGTCCTATAGGTGGACACTCAATGGCGTTCCGCTCTACATGAAAATGCCTAAACGGGTGGATGATATCCCAACCCAAGGGAATGCAGTGGCTACCTATTGTCGCGTGATTGATATTCCAAAGAATTGGTCTGGGTGTCAAGTTTTTCTCCAAATGCAGGCGCGGTCCGCCTATTATGTCTGGGTCAATCAGGAGTATGTTGGCTTTAGTGAAGACTCGCGGGCCTATTCAGAGTTCAATCTGAATGAGCATATTAGATTCGGGAAGCCCAACACTATCGTTATTCAAGTGATTTCTACGTCCGACGGTTCTTTGATGGAGATGAGTCAAGACCGATCTATAATGGGAATCACCGACAGTGTGTTTCTTATGCTTAAGCCCTTAGTCAATGTGCAGGATTACACGATATCAGCCAACTACAGTTCCGCCACGAATACTGGCTCTTTCTCAATCGCTACCAATATAGAGAATATCACCAGAAAAGGGCAGTATTATGTAGAGGTGGAGCTGTGGAATCCTAAAGGCAAAGTGTTGGAGAAGATGGGGCGTTGGGTAGTGTTTGATAAAAAGAAAGAGATTTCAATCACCCAGGAACGAGACTTTGTAGGTATTCTCCCATGGACAGCCGAGACTCCGAATCTATATACGGCAGTTGTTCGTCTGCGTAATGAGAATATGGAGCTATTGGAAACAGTAGGCACTCGTTTTGGTTTTCGCACAGTTGATGTAAAAGGTGGCGTTTTGCGTGTCAACGATGTTCCTGTTACGTTGCGAGGGGCGACCTATATGTGTCATTCCGGTACAGGTGGGTTGACAGAGGATCAGATGCGAAATGATTTATCCATGATGAAACAGCACAACATCAATGCCGTGCTTACATCGGTCTATTCTCCTGCCACTCCTAGATTTTATGAGCTTTGTGATGAATATGGGTTGTATGTGGTTTGTGAGGCCAATATACAACCGTTTGCCCTCCAGACCAAAACGGTGGTCGCCGACAAGGATTATGTTCCTCATTTTATTGTGCGTGTGCAGAATATGTATGAATGCTACAAAAATCATACATCAATCATCGTGTGGTCGTTGGGAAGCAGTGCCGATAACGGCATCTGTATGGAAAATGCCTATCGTCTGCTGAAACAAAAAGATAAAAGTCGCCCAGTCATCTTTCCGGGGGCGGAATATTCTGAAAACACAGACATCATAGCAACGTGCAAACCATCTTTAGCCGAAGTCAAGTCCTATATGGACAAGCCGCAAACACGTCCGTTCTTGTTTTACACATATGGCGCTACGCAAGGGAACACATTTGGCAATATGGAGTCGTTGTGGACGATGGTGCGTTCCAATAGAAATGTCCAGGGTGGATTTGTATCTCTTTGGAATAGTTCAAGCTATTACGATATGCAGCATCGTAAAGATGTGTCAGTATCAGGCCTGATGACGGAGAATCAGACACCAGTACCCTATTTGGAAGAGTTGAGAGGAATTTACCGTCCTTTTCAAGTGAAAGCGGTCTCGTTTTCACCGGGACAGGGTGAGTTTTCGGTGGAAAATCTACTCGATTTCCAGACGCTTAATGATTATATCTTAGAGTATTCCATATTTTCCAATTATAAGCCCCATATTATTGAGGGAGAGATTTCTTTGGATGTAAAACCCGGTGAAGGGCAGCGGTTCAAGTTGAAAATCCCTCAAATGAAACTTTATGCCGACGAGGAGTTGCTAGTCCGTTTTTCGGTTCGTCAACGCAAATCCACGAAGGCGGTGCCGAAGTCTGCCGTGCTGGTAACTTTTGAATTCCCAATCAAAATGGAACGGGTTGCCAAACAGTCGTTGCCTGACTATGGGAAAGAATACTTGCAAGTGGTGGAAGATACGTCGTCAAGTCATCGTTTACATATTATTAATAGTCGTATTGACACGTGGTTTGACATGGACAAGGCGGAGCTCGTCTCTTTGCAAAAGGGGGGGCGTGAACTGTTGGCTGTGCCCCCGATGCTGAATTTCTGGCGTCCGCCAACCGACAATGACCGAGAAGACCACAGAGGTGAACGGGTATGGCATAATCTGAATCCGGACAACGTGGTTCGCCATGTACTGGCAGCCGACTATCACATGGTGGATTCGTTCACTGTTGGCATAGATGCCATGATACGTTATACGGATAAGAAGGGTGAGATCTTGTTTGACCTTCAGCAAACCTGGGCAATGCTGCATTCTGGTGACATCATACTCCATAGTGAGGTTACGCCTTCTGAATGGGTCAAAGGAATGCCTCGCATAGGATACCAGTTTGCGTTGTCTCATGCGCTAGACACTGTGCGTTGGTTTGGTTTGGACAAAGAGACTTATGTTGACCGTAAGCAGTCAGGCGTGACGGGAACATACAAGACACAAGTCGGCGACCTGTTTTTCTGTTACAAGCGTCCGCAATCAGCAGGTAATAGGGATGATGTACGTTGGATTTCCGTGGCTAACGGAGAAACGGGTCTGTTTGTTGATATGATGGACACGCTATTTAGTTTCAGTACATATCCGTATAATGACAGACAGTTGGCGTCTGTGTCCACATGCCACGAATTGCAGCCAAAGAGCTATCATGTACTCAATGTGGATTACAGGCACGCAGGGGTTGGTTCTGCCTTGGCTGGTATAGAGTTGGACAATAGAGGGGTGGTGCCGGTTACGAAATATGTATTTGACCTTCATCTGCGTCCTTATCAATTAGCGGAGAACGACCCGCAGGACTTTCGTCGTGTACTTTATCCTCGGGTGGAATCGAATGTGCTGCCTATGCCGGAGATAGGGCATAGCAGAGATCGCTTTGACGCTCCCATGACTATTACGCTGTCCACGGTCATGCCGCAAGCCGAGATACACTATACCCTTGATGGTACGGAACCCACGATGGAGTCGCCGCTCTATAAGTCGCCGTTCACTATCGGCAGCTCTTGTATATTGCAAGCCAAATCTTTTATGGCTGACAAAACGGCATCGTTTACGGCTGTCAAAAGATTTAATTTCGACTACATATCCTCTGCGACGTTTGGCTATAAGGCCAATACCCCCTATAATTATGCCCAGGATGGTATCCTCTTTGATGGTGAGACGGGCGATGTTGCCGACCTCTCACGTGGGTGGCTGGGCTTTTCTGGAACAGATTTGTCGGTTGTCTTCGAACTGTCGAAATCTATCGATTTGCAAGACGTGGAGATGAATTTTGCCCATGTGCCCGAGGCCTGGGCTTTTGCACCCACAGAGGTGATGGTCTGTGTCTCTTCTGATGGCACTAACTATTCTGCCCCTTTTAAAGCTGCGATACAATATAATTCCTCGTCGCAGGAGATGGAAACGCCGCAACTGCAAACCGTCAGAGTGCCCGTCGACCGTCCTGACGTCAAGTATGTCAAGGTGGTGGCAAAGAATTTGGGGCGTATTCCCGACTGGCATAAAGCCAAAGGATTGCGTCCTTGGCTGATGGTGGATGAGATCCATCTGAACGAGATAATTAAATAGTTCCAAGCTGTTGTTTTGTGGCGACTACCGACAATTTCTATACCCGTACAGAGATGCTTGTCTGTCCAGAAGGGATGGAGCGGTTGCGTAGCGCGCATGTGCTTGTCGTCGGTCTTGGCGGCGTTGGCGGCTATGCAGCAGAGATGCTGGCACGGGCAGGGGTCGGACATTTGACTATTGTGGATGGTGATGTGGTGTGCGTCACAAACATCAACCGTCAGCTCGTGGCCCTCCATTCCACCATAGGCGGGAGCAAGTCACAACTGTTTGGTGAGCGTATTCGTGACATCAATCCTGAATGTAAACTTACTGTAGTCGACGAATATATCCGTGACGACCGTATGGTTGAGTTGTTGCAGTCACAGCCATACGATTATGTCGTTGACGCCATAGATACGCTTTCTCCGAAAGTGTTTCTGCTGTATCATTGTCACCGACTTGGCTTGTCTGTTGTCAGTTCAATGGGAAGTGCGGGCAAGTTGGACCCCTCGCAGGTGTGTGTTTCCGATTTGTCGCAGAGTCACACATGTCCGTTGGCGGCTATGGTGCGCAAACGGCTGCACCGTATGGGCGTTACGGACGGCATCCAGGTGGTGTTTTCCACAGAAAAGGTGGCTCAACATGCCATGGTGGAGGAAATCGGACAGAACAAGCGGACCACGATTGGCACTATCTCATATCTGCCTCCGCTGTTTGGCTGTTTCTGCGCCTCGGTGGTTATTAATCAACTCATACAATCTGAAAAGAATGAATAGAATGTCCCGTTTTCTTGGCATCACCTTGGTTGCGGTACTCTTTGCATCTTGCAAGGTGGATTTCTCTCCGAATGCATCTTGGCAGGAGACGCCTGTGGTATATTGTGTGTTGGACCAGGACGATGATACGACTTATGTACGTGTGCAGAAATGTTTTCTTGGCGAAGGCAACCAATACGGGTATACGACCATATATGATTCTATCAACTATCCTCCCAATGCATTGCAGGTTAAGTTGCTTGGGTGGCGTGCCTTGCGTGGTGCCGGCAATGTGCTGACTATTGCGTCGGGGCAATCGGCACCGGTGCAGGTTCTTGAGTGCAACTATAAGGAGATTGTCAAGCCATCGGGTGTGTTCAATGCCGATTGTCAACCAGTATATTGTTGCAGAACGCAAGGGCTGCTGGATACGTCTCTGGTCTATCAGCTGGTCGTCCTCAAGCGTGCTACCAACGACACCTTGGCTACGGCTGTGACCTCTTTGGTAGGGGGATTGGCTGACGAAAACAATCTGCTGGTGCAGCCGACCTCTATGCACGGATTTCAGTTCACCAATAAAAACTGTCGGCTTGAGTGGCGTGCGTTGGCTCGGGCTCGTAAATACCAACCTGTGGTCCGTTTCTACTATAACGATTTTATCCGCACGTTCAACGGCACTACCTACGACACCACAATCATTCGCCACTATCTTGATATTGAATATCCCGAAAAGGCACCTGCTGCCAATGAGAACACTACGGTAATCAGGATGCTTGACCAACAGACATTCCTGTCATCATTGCGGAACGCGTTGCTGGGCGATACGGTTAATAAAATCATAGTGGATACCGTGGACATATACATTCGGGCTTGTCAGGAGGAACTGTCCAACTATCTGTATTCCCAGACAAATTCCAATTCTATCAATCAGAACGATATCACCTACACGAACATCAATGGAGGACTGGGTGTTTTCTCCAGTCGGCGCAACCATCTTTATGTAAGGCGGCTCACTCCTGCCAGCGGACAAAGCTCCTATAAGAAGGCCATCAAGGAACTTGGACTGAATCTAAATTGAAGTTTTTTATCCGTAGAGGCGATAATTCATTAATTATTCGTATCTTTGCATTCGTTTTGTAATGAATAAGTAATTAAAAAACAACAAACTAATACTAAAAAATGAATATTACAAGAGAAAAAATTGGCGATTTGGAGCTCTCCATTAAGATTGATGTTGCCGAAAATGACTATGCCGAGCGCGTCGCCAAGCAGCTGAAGACTTACAAACAGAAAGTGACCGTCCCCGGCTTCCGTAAAGGTATGGCTCCCATGGGACTCATCGAACGTATGTACAAACCCTCCATCGTGGCTGAGGAAGTGCAGAATCTGTTAAGCGAATCTCTTTACAAATATCTTGAAGACGAAAAACTTGATATCATCGGCTCTCCGCTCTCCAACGAGGAGAAGACTGGTGACGTCGACTTTGCCAAGAGCAAGGACTATACTTTCTACTTCGATGCCGCTCTGGTGCCGGAGTTCAATATCCAGTGGGACAAGGTTTCGACAACCCTCAACCAGATAAAGATTACTCCCAAAGAGGCAGAGAAACAGGTGGAAGACATCACCAAGCGCTTTGGCGATTTCCAGACTCCCGAAGAGGTGGGCGAGAAGGATTTCGTCTACGGCAAGGCCGTTGAACTGGACAAGAACGGGGCTGTCAAGGAGGGTGGCTTGAGTACCTTCACTTCGTTCGACATCTCCACGATAAAGGACGACGAGAACCGTGCGCTTTTCCTGGGCAAGAAGACCGAGGAGAAAGTGGTTTTCAATGCAGCAAAGGCCTTTACGGCAGCTGACATCGAGAAGAATTTCCATCTGGAGGCAGCCGCCGCCAAGAAGTTCAAGGCCGACGTCGAGTTCACCATCAGTGGGTGTTCGCGTGTGGTACCTCACGAGGTCAACGAAGAGCTGTTTGCCAAAGTGTTCCCGGGACAAGCCATCAAGGACGCTGCTGCTTTCAAGAAAGCCGTTACCAAGGAGATGGAGAAGAGCTATAACGAACAATGCCAGATACTCTTTGTGAATGAGGTGCGCAAGGCCTTGATCGACCAATTCGACGCCAAGCTGCCCGAGAAATTCCTGAAACGTTGGATTCTCTCTCGCAGCAACGAAAAGGATTTAACGGCTGAGAAATTGGATGCCGAATGGGAAGAGAAGTACATCCCCTCGCTGAAGTGGGAGTTTGTCGATGGCGCTCTCAATAAAATCAGCCCTATCGAACCCACCCAGAATGAGATAGTGGATCATATCAAGGGTATTATCCGCGAAAACGACAAGCCGGTGGAAGGCGAGGATGAGAAGGCCAAGGAAGACCGTTTGGAGAGAGCCGCACGGAGCATCGCTTCCGACCGTAGGAACATCCATCAGGTGATTGACCGACTCTCTGGTGACAAAACTTTTGCCCTCTTCAAGGAGAAACTGAATCCCGAAGTGGTGAAGATTTCCATCAAGGAATTCGGTGAGAAGGTCAAGTAACCGGTTTTATATACCGTCAAACAGGAATCCCGTCATTCCACTAACGGATGCTGATGCAATATCGGCATCCTTTTTTTGTTCCCTTCTTCACTCAAAAATCAGAAGTCAGAAATCAAAATCCGTCAGGGTTATCCGTTAAGGTTAAAGTCAAAGTTAAGGTTAAGGTTAAGGTTAAGGTAAGGTCAAAGTTAAGGTAAGGTTATGGTTATCGTTATCGTCAAGGTGTTAAGCTTTTGGTTCTTTTGCAAAGTCACTCAAATCATTTCATGTATTCCCTATTTCATCTTACCTCAAACCTCATACATCCTCCCTCTTATTAGTATCCAAAAACCGAAAATGTGTCACCTAATATTCCTTTACTATTGGTGTGGGACAGGTGCCTGTCCCCTTGTCCCTCTAAACACTCCTCTCGCTATTGTGGGACAGATACCATTATTCCTCTTCCTTCGTGGGTAATTCTTTTATCTCGGCATCTTCTATGGGTTGGATAGCATTCGTGGCTCTCAACGGGGAAATAATACTGTGACCTATCTGTTTTTCCACTTCCTTTCGGGCGGCTTTTGCAGCATTACCACCGCTCTGTGCCACTTGTCTATTCTCTGCCATCGTTTGTGGGTTCTGATTGCGTGAAATCTCGGTTGTGGCCGCCTCTGCAAGGGTGTTGAGAGCCAGCTCAAGATTAGTCATATTATCCCGCAGGTTCTCTTTGGTCAGCCCTTTGAACTGTTTGTACTCTCCGGTAGTCATACCGCTCCAAGCCTTTGTAAGGATATTTGTCAGGATAGCAAAGTCTTTTTGCTCCTTCACCCCCGAACGCTCCCATTCATCGGTCAGCTCTTTACGTGTGCGGATGGATTTTAAGCGGTTTTCTATCCATTTTTCACTATACCCCTGACGGCGATAGTCTTGGACTGCCATTTGGAAAGTTAGTTCGGGGTCAATCATTTGATCTATACGCTGACTCCCGACTTCAGCGAGCCATCGTTTGACAGGCTCTGCTTTCTTGGAAGGAATTGACTGTATAAGACGCAGAAGCTGCTCCATATCAGCAACATCGGTTGCGCGTTTTTTTCCATCGGCAGCAGGCAGTTTCAATTGGTGACAATTTGTCACCGTTTCATTTCCTTCTTCGACAAGACGCTGTTTAAGCTTGTTCCAATACTTGCGTCCGTCTACGCTTTCGGTCAACACTTGTACAACATCCACAATAGAAAACCAATACTTTTCAGCTTCGGCATCCCATACTATGCGGATTTGGTTTTCTTCAAAAAGTTGTATTGCTATATTGTCGTTCATGAATTAATATTATTGTTTTTTTTTATTGTTATCACACTTTTAGGTCTTGAACACGAATAGCTTCGGATATTTATCCAGTTTGTGTTGTTTCTTTGAAGCCGATCATGTAGTTTGCACGGATTCTAGAAACTTATTCTTATTTTCCCCAAAAACAATATCATCGTCTATATCTTCCATCTTACTTCTTCCATCATACTTATTCGCTAAATTTATTTGATTCATCGGTGCTCATCACCCTTTCAGGGGTCTTACGTCTTCAATCTCATTAGTATCCAAAAACCGAAAATGTGTCACCTGATATTCCCTTACTATTGGCGTGGGACAGGTGCTTGCACTTATGTGCTGCCCAATAATTATCTTACATGAAATCAAACATTAATAAATTTCTTACACGCCTTTCTTCTTTTTGAGTCAGATGCCTTGAAACGTAAGGGAATGTATTAATAAATAGCTTCTTGGTCTTTTCATAGGCAGTATCGCTCATATCATTTTTCTTTTGTATTTCATTGATGAAAGCCATTAATTTCATCAACCAGATTGTTGGAATACAAAGTTCGTCAATTGACACCCACCCCATGTCATATAAACCTTTTGCTTGAAATTTTTTCTGTAATATTGTATCACACCTTCCGCTACAAGCAAAATATATATCTTCACATTTTGTTAAGCCCTCTTTTCTTAGTGACACATAGTTTCCATGCTCACTTTCTAATAGCAAATTTTTCCCACAGTAATCACAACAAATTTCTGCTTCTTCGTCAAATATCTTTGCTGGAATTGGATTTTCTAATTGATACTTCTTAAATGACAACGGAAAATATCGACAGGCAATTCGATGTCCTTCGAGATTGCCCAATAAAAATGATTCTATTTTTTCATGATCAAAAATGATATGGTTATCTTGGCCTTGTAGCAATCCTGATAAAGATGTTGCTGCCAATGTGGAATACACTCCCATAAATCCATTACAATCATGTTGCCTTAATCGTTCTCCAATATTTATTTCATCACTATCTTTCACGGCTTGTCCGGAATGTGCATAATGCTTGCAACTAACCAGCCACCGAATTGTGTATTCAGAGGCAACACCTTTGATTACTTCATCGACAATCATGTCTTTCTTGCCATCGGGACCTCTGTCAGGATCTTGGACAATTCGATATCCCAAAAATGACAAAAAGTCTCTGGTAAAAAGTTCAAATGTATCTTGTAAGCCAGTTCCTTTGTTTGCTTCTGGAATTTCTTTGAAATCTAATATCATATTTTTATATTTGGACTTTGTGGAATAGAAACTGGCCTCCGTGTATTTCTGTAATCATTCGGAATCTTTAATATCTATTTCAACTGCGTTTGTAATATAGTCTCTCAGTTCCTCAATATATTTATGGTCAATATCAGTACACAAATGTTCATATTCCTTGCGCTTGCCTTTTAAAATATGCATTACTCCATTTCCTTTGCATTCTGCGTAAAGATGGTGGAACTGCCCTAAGATTTCATCAATTGTATGGTCCTGCAACGAAGTGTTCTTGCATTTCTTTGCAGTCTCTATTCCGCGCATATAAGCATCAAAATCTATATAGTCGCTTTGGGAGAAAGAGAGAAGGTTTTCTGAACTAATAATGCTGCCTAGGACATTCCAAATATCTTCAGCAAGCACGTGAGACTCTTCTTCCACCATTTTCCTTACCTCGTCTTTTGCAACATAGTGGTTATAGACCTGCCATGCAATTAGTACAGTGACAGCACCAATAAGGATGGTGACAATTATTGAGAATGCACTCATAATTGCGTTTCCGCTATCGTATTCCATCTTGCATGACGACCAAAATGCGATAATGCTAATGATGATAGCAAGAAAACTAATTGCTAGCGCAATAATGCAGATTAGGAATCGTCCTTTATTGTTTTTTTCCATAAATGATTATTTTATGTCTATTATTCAAACGATTTAATTAATGTTCTTGTTATAACTCTTGTACCAATTATTCAAATCTTTCCACTCTTGTTCGTGTGTTCCATCGTCAGTATGCTCCCTATAGGTATGAGTCTTATGAGTATACTCCAAGTTACTGTTCTCAGAAGTCGTTGTTTCTACCTTGGTGACATTCGATTTAGACGAGAATGCAAAATTGTAACAAACTCTCAAAATACTATCAACTGTTTCGTTTGAGTTTATCTTGTTTCCTTCAACAAATCTTTTCAAAACACCCAACATATCCACATCACCTAAAAAATAATTATTTTTAAATCTATCCTGGCTATTGATAACCATTAAATAACTCATCGCAACATGTGAATGATTCAGGATGACCTCTTGAGTTAATTCCCCGAATGTTAGAGAATCTGAACCCAAAATGTGATGATAGAGTACTGAACTAACCATAAGCACTTCGTTTCGAATACTTTCATCCAGAATGTATGCTTTTATGTTTTTTTTATAGAGACCATTAAGATACATCTCTCTTTCTCGTCCCTTTTCTAAAAGATAAATTATTCGTAGCGATATTAGTTGTTCCAGATGTACTTTTTCATCCGCAGACAATTGTGTATTCCTGTATTGATATTTCTTTAGCCGTTGCTTTAAATTATTAAAATCCGAGGAAGTTGAGTAGTTGTAATAATAGTGTAACAATGTATAAAAGAGATGCCTCCCCGTCTCGTTTTTGGGGGAGTAATCAATGAAATGCAAAAAGTCGCTATTGGGTACTAATGAGTGAAATAAAATGTTCTGTTTTTTTTCTCCATAAGAAACATCTTGGTAAAATGGTGCTTTGTTTATCTCATCAATTAGTATTTGTGCCACCTCAGTGTTGCCATCTTTATACCATGTTTCAGCTTTTTCTTGTAGCTGTTTTTCTTTTATACGACGTTTTTCTTCTTTTTGCAGACGTTCAGCCTCCTCTTTTTGTCTTTTTTCTTCCTCTTTTCGTTTTTTTTCAGCTTCCTCTGCTTCGTGTTTTTGCTTTTTCAAAGATTCTTGTTCATCGTAAATAGGACAATTAACCCATCGCCTATCTCGCTTCTCTCTTAATAGACGTTGAGTAATTTCTTCTTTGGAATAATCTGCTCTCAATAAGTTAGATAAATCAATCTCAACACAAGACATATGTAGATTTCTTATTGCCTTTTCTTTAGCATCATCTACCTCGTGTGTAACAAGTATCTCAATCCACAGCCGATGTTCCTTCCCGTCATTCCCTGTTTTAATTCCTAGACAATCGGGGCGTAACCCTTCTACAAACTCCTCCAATTTAACATCATCGAAATGGATAATATCGGTTCGCTTCTGGAAATATTCACCTTGATAATCAGGGAGCATTACGGTCTTTCGCTTTTCGATTATCTGTTGGGCCAACAAATGCAAGGCCGTCATTCGAGCACCTTTGCATTCAATCCCAGAGTAATGAGCAAAATGATGGTCTCGTTTCAGTCCTCCATTTTTGGCAACGAGTTTCTGCTTACAATGAGGACATACGCAATTACACTGTAAACCATTAGAAACAGTATCAATGTTTACAATTTGGTTTGTACATTCTTCAATTGCATATTTAAGACGCTCGTTCATTATCTTCTATTTATTATTCTTTCCAGGAACGTATCAGTGAACGCCTGCTGGAATCTCAATGTAATCATTTGATACTTCGGGAGGCTTTCGAGGTATTCCAGTTCAAAGACGAAACGGGGTGCTTTTAGGTCTTTCTTGGTTTCGGGGTGTACTTCGGTTTTGCTTCCCAAACGCAGCATCTTGATTAGGTAGATGTCCCGTACGCCTTTGCCTTTGATATAGGGCATGAAGTAAAATAGTTTGTTGAGGGCAATGGTGGATGGAAAACGCCGTATTGAGTCGGTATAATACAGTTTTGTCGGTTCCTCTGTAAGGAAGTATTCCTCATTATCCTTTTTCACCAATCCCACAAAAAGACGCTTCGAACCATCCAGCGTATAGGTTTTCTTAGGCTTGTTGTAAATAAGTGCTTTCTCTTCTGTATTGAATAGGTCGAGAGTCAGCACGGGGCGGGGATTCCGCTGCATGTGAATGGGATGGGTTGATACTGGAGCCTCATCGTAGATGAAACGGTAGAGGATTCTCCCAATCTTCTGAATGATACCGCACACCAACGCGTTACCCATCAAGAACGCCCTTCGCCCATCTGACACATCGGGGTGATAGGTATGGTTGTCGGGGAACATATTAAGGCGTTCCATCTCCAGCGGAATCAAGCGACGGAAGCGACCTGAAGGAGTTTGCACCACATGTTTGAAACGAGAAGGTGAGGGTCCACCTTCGCCCGTTATCATGGTGCGGGACGGTTTGTCCAAATAGTCGGGGAAGGCCATCCCACCTTCAGAGAATACGTATTCAAAGCCTTCTTTCGAGACGCGATTTATTTTCTTCGCCCCCTTCTCGTATTTCCATCTCGGCAGTTCCTCCTCGGAGATAAAGAACTCTTCCGGGACGAAGTCCTCGTCAACAAGTATGTCTCCCAGCATCTGGCAGGTGCCGTCATACACCGGTATCGCATCGACAGAATACACATGACGGTCAATCATGATGCCGGTATTTCCAAATGGGCTATCTTTCTCACCTCTGTTGAACTTGTCGGAAACCTCTTGGATGGTGCCTTTGATGTCAAATTCCGATTGCGTTCCTTCGCTCACTTTGAAAGGGAATGCCTGTGCCATTACACCGTCGAATTCCACCCAATCCTCCATGCCTTCAATTTTGTTGGCGACAACGGAGTCCTTCAAGTATCCAACGATATATGTTCTGCGCCTGCGTTGGGGCATTCCATAGTCGGCAGCATTGATGATGCGCCACTCAACCGCATAACCGAGGTCAGCCAATGATGCGAGGATAATGGCAAAATCACGTCCGCGCTGGGTGGCTGGCGAATTTAGCAATCGGTCAACATTCTCAAAAAAAATGTATTTCGGACGTTTGTCGCTTTTTTCTTCAAGGATGCGGTAAATCTGCCACCAAAGTACACCTTTCTTTCCTTCAATGCCACCAGAACGGCTCAAAGTTGCGGCCACCGAATAATCCTGGCATGGGAAACCTCCTACCAGTAGATCATGGTCAGGAATCTCCTCGGTCTTTACAAGGTTGATGTCTCTGTTCACATGCCCTTGATATCCAAATCTTGCCTTATATACCAACGATGCGTCTTGATGCAAAGTTGAAGGTTCCCACTGGTTGTTCCAAATGGTCTCGTAGGCATCCGACGCACCCTCCAATCCGATGCGGAAACCGCCCACACCGGCGAATAATTCTACTACCCTTATATGATGTTTAGGCATTTTCTCTTTCCTTTCGGCGATTATCAACTATCTCACGTACATAATCATTGTTAAACCAATAGCAGTATTTTGGGGCACCTTTGCCGTCCGGTGTTGGTGCAAGGTCAACTGCCTTCTGAGCTTTGGGTCGGACGTGGAACTTCTTCCTATCCGCACCTTTCCACCAATATTCCTTGGATATATGTCCAGCAAGTACGTTCTCCCTGATGTGGTTCCAATACACTTCGGCCCATTCCAAATCCTTTTGCGGCATTGTCCAAAAGAAGACATCATCCAACACATAATTCTCTTTACCTGCGGTTTGCTCTTTGAAAACCACAAACATGAAACGGCTGGAATAGAGTTCATACAGGCGCGACTCAATCCAATCTTCGCATTCGGCAACTTCGATATAGTCAATATTCTCAAAAGACATTGCCTCTTTAATAATGCCATTTGCCTGCACACGAATCGTTTTCATTGTCAGGCCTGCTTTTAGGAATTCTTCCGAATGGTTTACGTTGGCGCACTTTGCAGAAGCAGCAATAGCATTGGCAACCATTGCAAACTTGTTCTTTGGGTTATTCATCACGTTCACTTTTTTTCGTTTCGCAATCTTCTCAAATGGCATATTCAAAAATGGAAGGAAACGACTAAGTAGGATATCGTCGAAAGAGTGTTTCAGAAGTGCATTGGTGCTAACAAGTTCCGATTTTGCACCTACCACATTCGAGACTGCATTTTTACCGCTTCTGACAACATATTCTAGAATGGTACGCATATAAGCCATTTTGAGACAGAAAGCACGTCTGGGTGCGTCGGTATCAGGGTTGTTTGGTTGTTTCATCAAGCTTTCGCCCTTCTGTCCCTTGCGACAAGCACCAAGATACATTGTATCGCCTTCTGAAAGTTCGTGAGCTTTGCCCTGCTTAATCTTGTCAATAATGACTTCGTAATCGTGCTTGATGATTAACAGGTCCTTTGGGGGCAGTTTCCACAATACGGAAAAGATGAATTCCAGGTCGAGATTGTCGTGATTTTTTTGGTGCAAGTAAAAGAGCAATAGTATCAACTGGCATTTCAGATAAAAATGCGAGTGCTCGAAGTCGTCCTTCACCACTTCGCAGTAGTTAATCATGTTGCAGGCAAGTCGTTCCTTTATGAGGTAGTCGTCCTGCTTGCTTTTCTTCAGTGGGGTGCATTTCAGTTCCATTCCGGCCTTCGAAAAGTCGGCACCGGCATAGTTGTTCGTTTCGAGCAGGAAAAAGATATTCTCCACCATCTGTCCGAGACTTCCTTTGCCCTTCTTCGGCATATAGTCTTTCCCGGCAAAATCGCGTAAGGTCTTTCCTAGCAAATTCTTGCTGTACTCAAAAATGTCAGAGGCATTTGTGATGTCGTAAGGTGGAACTGTTGGAATAATGGCCATATTACTAAATAGAGTGTTGTGTATCTGAGCTGAAACAATGTTAATCTTTTTTCAAACTGCAAAGATACTCATTTTTTCTTATATAGAAATATCATTTTCTGTCGCAACATTCGGAATAGCACTTACGCATGTTGATTAACAGCAGGGCCTTTCCCTATACAGTGCAGCTTAACTTATCTTTCTATATTATTTGTTGTTTGTTATTCCTTCGGCCTATAAACTTTTGGGGCTATAAGCCATTTACACCCATCTGCCTGGCACAACATTTTTGCAAAATGCGGAAAATCCTTGACGTGTGCAAGCGTTTTTCAAGGGCTTTTGGTCATCGGGAAGGGCATTGGACCACGGTGCGGTGTCGTCTGCCCTCAGAGTGTCGCGGCTGGCCTTTATGCCTTTCGCCAAGGTGGCCCGAATGGGAAGCTGTTGTGAGCCTATGTTTAGCCATGCTCTACTTAGGGAGATGCCATAGTGATGCCATGCTGATGCCATACTCCCGAGTATGGCATCTCCTTGCCAACACCTTGCCAACACCTTGCCAACAGCATGGCAAGATGCAGGATAAACGCTTGCGTGCGGACTGCAAGGTATGCACGCAACGCTGTTTCGTTTCTGTTGTGTATGAGTGTTTTGTCAAATAGGTGCCGATGAAGGGGACTGCCTTACGGCATGGAGTGGAATGTTTGTCAGCTGTCCTTGCTCTTTGTAAGCTGGCATGGGGTGGCGTATGGCGTGAGGGTTGGACGTCTCAGACAGAAGGAGAGAGAGGGAATTTTGCCCCATGCTTTGACTTCAATGGGGGAGGGGCGTGCCGGCATGACGGATGACATAGTCTATTTTTGCACAAAACAAGCGGCCCGCAGGGGTGCTGCGGGCCGCTTGGGGTTGTTGGTGTGTACCAGAAGGATTGCACACGGGGCTGTGCCCGATGCAACATTGCTTCTACATGGTCTTTAAACGCTCTGTGAGCATGGGGACGATCTTGTGAAGGTCACCTACAATGCCGAGGTCAGCAACGCTGAAAATGGGGGCGAATTTGTCCTTGTTGATGGCAATGATGTATTCGCTCTCTTCCATGCCGGCCAGGTGCTGGATGGCACCGCTGATGCCACAAGCCATATAGAGGTTGGGACGTACGGTCTTGCCCGTCTGTCCTACCTGACGGCTCTGTTCCATGACACCGGCATCGACCATTGCACGCGATGAGGAGACTTCGCCACCGAGTTGTTTGGCAAGGGCTTCCAGTTTGGCAAAACCTTCTTTGTTGCCCACGCCACGGCCTCCGGAGACGAGGATCTTGGCTTCTGCTATGTCGGTAACTGTTTTGTCTTCCTTGACAATCTTGACGATTTTGACGCGGTTGATTTTCTGCAAGTCGAAATTGACCTTATAGTCAACGATTTCGCCTTTGCGAGAGGGGTCTGCAACGGCTTTCTGCATCACTCCGGGACGTACGGTTGACATCTGGGGACGATGGTCCTTGCAGAGGATGGTGGCCATCAGGTTGCCGCCAAAGGCGGGACGGGTCATCATCAGCTGGCGGTCTTCGCCTATCTCCAGTTTGGTGCAGTCGGCGGTGAGGCCAGTCACGTTACGGGCACTGAGACGGGGACCGAGGTCGCGACCTATGGTGGTGGCGCCAAGCAGGAAGATGCTGGGTTTCTGTTCTTTGATAATTTGGGTGATGGCTTCGGTGTAGGGCTCTGTGAGGTAGTCCTTCAGAAGGTCGTCATCAACGACAAATACTTTGTCGGCACCAGCTGCGATAAGGTCTTGAGCTCTGTCTTTGATGCCTTTGCCAAGGAGTACGGCCACTACTTTTTCGCCCAGGGCGTCAGCCAGCTCACGTGCTTTGCCCAGCAGTTCGAGTGCCACGTTCTGAACCTTGCCATCGCGCTGTTCCGCGTATACGAAAACGTCTTTATAATCTGCGATATTCATAATGTTCTAAGGTTTGATGCTTGGAAAGTCCGATAAGGAAAGTGTCGGTCGTTGTTGCGAGCGGACGGTTGCTTTCCTTCTCGGGGCTCTCCGAACTAAATGATATGTTTTTCTTTCAGTTTGTTGACGATGAGTTCCACGGCCTCTTCAGGGCTTACCTCAAAGGTCTCTCCGGCAGGTTTGAGCTGCTTGGGGAATGCCTTGAATACGCTGGTGGGAGAACCGGCTTTTCCGATACGTTCTTCCGGCACATCGATGCGGTCAGCGCCCCACACTTCCACTTCCTTGTCAAAGGCGGTGACAATGCCGCTGACGCTCATGTATCTTGGTTTGACAGCCGAAGCGAGGACGGTGACCAGGCAGGGAGCTTGCATCTCGAGGATTTGATAGCCCTCTTCGGTCTGCTTGCGGATGGTGAAGGTCTTGGATGGCTCATCATAGTCCAGATGCTCCAGATAGGATACTTGCGGCAGGTCAAGATGCTCGGCAATCTGCGGTCCCACCTGGGCGGTGTCGCCGTCGATGGCCTGACGACCCGTGATGATGATGTCGTATTCCATGGTGCGGAGAGCTCCAGCGAGGGCGCTGGAGGTTGCCAACGTATCGGCACCTCCGAGTTTACGGTCGGTGAGCAGGATAGCGCGATCCACACCCATAGCCAGTGCCTCACGCAGGATGGCTTCGGCTTGGGGCAGACCCATGGTGATAACGGTGACGTGGGCACCATATTTTTCTTTCAGCTGGAGAGCAAACTCCAGTCCGCCCTTATCGTCGGGGTTCATGATGCTGGGAACACCTTCGCGGATAAGTGTGCCTGTCTGCGGATTGATTTTCACCTCGGTGGTATCAGGCACTTGTTTTATGCAAACAACTATTTTCATGTGATTCTTCGTTTTTAACAGGATTCCAGAGTGGTATGGGTTATCCTACTATTTCTTAAAGAGTTTTCCTGCTATAACCATGCGCTGTACTTCGCTGGTGCCTTCGTAGATTTCGGTAATCTTGGCATCGCGCATCATGCGCTCCACAGGGTATTCGCGTGTATATCCGTAGCCGCCATGGAATTGAACGGCCTTGGTGGTTACCTCCATAGCGGTCTCTGCGCAGAAGAGCTTGGCCATAGCGGCGTCGGCACTATAGGGGAGACCTTTGTCTTTCTTGTAATGGGCGCTGCGTACCAGGAGACGGGCGGCCTGCACCTTGGTCTCGAGGTCGGCCATCTGGAACTGGGTGTTCTGGAACTGGCTGATGCTGCGACCAAACTGTTTGCGCTCTTGGGTGTATTTTATCGTCTCGTCCATAGCACCTTGGGCGATGCCGAGAGCTTGAGCGGCGATACCGATACGGCCACCGTCGAGGGTCTTCATGGCGAGTCCGAAGCCTTTGCCCAACTGGCCCAACTGACGGTCTTTGGGGATGCGGCAGTCTTCGAATATGAGTTCGGTAGTGGCGCTACCACGGATACCCATCTTCTTCTCCTTTTTGCCGATGCTGAAGCCCGGGTCGGTCTTCTCAACGATAAAGGCACTGATGCCTTTGGTGCCGAGACTCTTGTCGGTCATAGCGATGATGATGAATACATTGGCATAGCTGCCGTTGGTGATGAATATCTTGCTGCCGTTGAGCACCCACTGGTCGCCGTCAAGGACAGCGGTGGTCTGCTGGCCAGCGGCGTCGGTGCCGGCGTTGGGCTCTGTAAGACCGAAAGCACCAATCCATTCACCCGAGGCCAGTTTGGGCAGGTATTTCATTTTCTGTTCCTCGGTACCGGCCTCAAGGATGGGGGCGCAGCAGAGGGAGGTATGAGCCGAGAGGATGACACCTGTGGTGGCGCAGACGCGCGACAGTTCCTCGACGGCCATGCCGTACATGATGTTGGTACCGCCGGCACCACCATATTGGGTGGGGATAGGGATACCCATCAGTCCTATTTTTGCCATTTTCTGGACAGTCTCGACGGGGAAACGCTCCTGCTCGTCGACTTCAGCTGCCAGCGGCTTAACTTCTTTCTCTGCAAACTCACGAATCATTTGCAGGAAGAGTTCGTCTTGTTTCGTTAAGCTAAAATCCATATTGGTTGTTGATGTTTGATTTGTTTTCTTGATTTTTCCAAGGGAGCCGGAGGCATCCGTACTCCCGGCTACGCCCTGTGCAGAACAGTTGTGCGAATGTTATTTTACAGCGATAGTCTCGATTTCGACCATGGCACCCATAGGAAGACCCTGTACAGCGTATGCGGCGCGGGCGGGGCTGTCGGTGGGGTAATATTTGGCGTAGACCTCGTTCATGGGCTTGAAATAGTCCATGGTGGCGAGCAGGCAGGTGGATTTGACGACATCGGCAAATGTGAATCCAGCTTCATCGAGGATGGCCTTGATGTTCTTCATCACTTGCTCGGTCTGCTCGGTGATGCCACCTTCTGCGAGTTTACCTGTGGCGGGGTCGATGGGTACTTGACCTGAGATGTAGAGAGTGTTTCCTGCCAAAACGGCTTGGCTGTAGGGCCCGATGGCCTTCGGTGCCTTGTCGGTGTTGATTATCTTTTTCATTTTTAAAGTATTTAATATTCCTGAAAATTGTTTCGCATGGAGTTATGGACTTGCAAAGGTAGCAAATTTTTTGCGAACAATGGCAAAAAAAGAAAAAAATCGTAATTTTGCATCCTCAACCATGCGCCGCTTCTTGCACAAAATACTGTTGTTCTCGGGTTGTTTCCTGATTGGATACCTTCTTATCTTGCGACTGGTGGGCACTACGTTGCTGCATGGCAACATCAGCTACATACCGAACAATTACGGGCATCTGCATTCCAAGATAGCCGAAGTGGCCAACTACCATGATGTGGATGTTCTCTTCCTGGGGTCGTCGCACTCCTACCGCACTTTTGACCCACGGCAATATGCCACTGCCGGAATATCGACGTTCAACCTGGGTTCCAGCAACCAGACGCCTCTCCAGACGTTGGCTCTGCTGCAGTCTTGGCTGGATTCCCTGTCTCCCAAGAGAGTGATTTTCGAGGTGCATTCGGATGTGCTGCTAAACGATGGCGTGGAGTCGGCCATTGATATGCTGTACAACACCCCGATAAACCGTCCCATGCTGAATATGGTACGCAAACTGCGCTCCGAGAGAGTGTATAATAATCTGCTTTACTCCCTGGAGCGTGGCTACAGGAATATCGGCCCGTGCGACAGCATCATCTCCCTGAACCTCGTGCTTCCCGACACCTCGTTTCCATCCACATTCGCTTACGTCCCCGGGGGCTTTGTGGAGATGCAGCCGGTATATGGCATGCGTCCGCAACCTCAGCCGCCATGCACGATATATGTCAACCCTCAGCAAATGGAAGCGCTCAGGGAGTGCATCGCACTTCTGAAAGCAAAAAACATTCCGTATGTCTTGCTCGAAGTGCCGGCGTCCAAGGCGTTGTACCAGTCCTACAGCAACCATCGCGAGTTCGAGGAGCTGATGGCTCAGGAAGGCCCGTATATCAATTTGAACGATAGCGTGGAGCTGACATCGCAGTTGTTAGACTCCATCCATTATGTGGATAAAGACCACCTGAACCTGAGCGGTACGAAAATCGTTAACGAATACATCATCAAATGTATATTATCGGATTAATGTCGGGCACATCGCTCGACGGATTGGATGTGGCTTATGTGGAAATCAACGGCAAGGAAACGCTGTCTTACCGTCTGATTGCTGCCGAAACGATGCCCTACACAGACGAGTGGGTCGCTCGGTTGTCGACGCTGGAGAACGCCCCTGCCTTCGACTACGCTCTGGCCCATGTGCAGCTGGGTCATTACTTCGGACAAAAAGTGATGGAATTCAGAGAGAAACATCCAGGTGACGTTGATTTGATAGCTTCCCATGGACATACCGTCTTCCATCAGCCACATTTGGGGCTGACCACCCAGATAGGCGACGGCGACGCGATAGCGGCGGAGACGGGCTTGCCGGTGGCTTTTAATTTCCGCACCCTCGATGTGGCTCTCGGAGGACAAGGTGCCCCGTTGGTGCCCATCGGCGACAGGTTGCTGTTTGGCGAATACGATATGTGCCTGAATCTGGGCGGTATCGCCAACATCTCGTTTGAGAGTGCCCCTTGGCAGGTGCCGTCCTCACGTCGGTTGGCGTATGATGTCTGTCCCTGCAATATGGCGTTAAACACCTTGTCGGGCAGGGTGGGGCAGAAGTATGACCGCGATGGACAGATGGCGCGTGAGGGAAGCGTCGATGGGGCTTTGCTTGCCCGGATGGATGCGTTGCCCTACTACAGGCAGGAATACCCCAAAACGCTGGGGAAGGAGTGGTTCGTTAGCCAGTTCCTGCCCTTGCTGCAAGGCGAGGTGCCGACGTTGTTGGCCACTACCGTGGAGCATATCGCCCGACAGATAGCCGCCGCTGTGTCGTCAGCAAATGCGCAAAGAGTGTCGAAGGAACCGTCGCCTGCGAACAGTCGGATGCTTGTCACAGGTGGAGGTGCTTTCAATACCTACCTTGTTGAACGTATGCAGGTCCTGCTGCCCCAATGCCGGATAGTCGTGCCGTCGTCCGATGTGGTATCCTACAAAGAGGCCATTATCTTTGCCTTGCTGGGCTATCTTCGCGTGACGGGACAACCAAATACACTTGCCTCCGTGACGGGTGCCCGTCGCGATAGTATCGGTGGCAATCTTAGTGGGGGGTGAGGCAATTCTATTGTATGATATTGGTGGCGATGCCGTCGGCGTGGAGCAGCCCTTCGTGGGTGGGTCTGAAATGGGTGGAGGTCTCTTCCATCAATCCGTTTTCCATATAGGGTTGTAGCGATTGCCTGAGGTGGGGCATCCACCGGGCGGCGATGCGCTCCTTGGCTATCCCTTCCGTGGTGCGCAACCCCAGCATGACGGTCTCGTTGTATGCGTCTTTGTCCGAGAGCGTGTCCCACGTATAGGCGTAATCGCCATTGATGTATCGTTCGGTGTCGGGCGGTGTGTATCTGCGGTTGTTTCCGTCGAAGGAATGAGCCGCGGCTCCCAAACCCAGATAAGGTTCGCGACGCCAATAGCGGCTGTTGTGGATGGAGGCGTGCCCGTGCCGGCAGAAATTGGAAATCTCATACTGCTCAAAGCCGCTTGCTTGCGCCCATTGGCAGAGCGCTTCGTATTGGGCTACAACCGTCTCTTCGTCGGCGGGCAGGACTCGTCCCGTCTCTATCTGGCGTTCCAGCATCGTGCCCTCCTCTATGGTGAGTGCGTAGCAGGAGAGATGCTGGATGCTCAGTGTGCCGACGAGCGACAGGCAGCGTCGCCAGCTGTCGACCGTTTGGGCGGGCAAGCCATAGATAAGGTCGACGGAGATGTTGTCAAATCCCGCCTGCTGAGCCATCTTTATGGCGTCGACGGCCTGTTGGGCGTTGTGCGAACGGTTCAGCGTCTTAAGCTCGCCGTCGTTGAACGACTGAACGCCGATGCTGATGCGGTTGAAATGCAGCCGACGCAGCCCGTCCAGATATTCAGGGCTCAGGTTTTCGGGGTTGGCCTCGATGGTCATCTCCTCGAGGTGCGAGAGGTCGAAGTGTCGCGCCAGCTGTTGCACGATGCGTTCCAGAAGTGGCAACGGCAGCAGGGTAGGGGTGCCGCCACCGAAATAAAGGGTGCGACGGGGCTGATGCGGTGAGCCGAAGAAGCCGGCATTGCGTTCTATCTCACGGCACAGGGCGTCAACATATCCCTCCATATCGTGCTTCCCTGCAGCGGAATGGAATGCGCAGTAGGTGCATTTGCGGTGACAAAAAGGTATGTGGACGTAAATCATAGCAACAAAAAAGGCCTCTTCACAGAGACCTTTCTTGTAGCGGGGATGAGAATTGAACTCATGACCTCCGGGTTATGAATCCGACGCTCTAACCAGCTGAGCTACCCCGCCATTCAATCCAATCAATCATTCATTGCTTTTCGATGAGAGGGAAATGGTATCCTCGTCCTATGAAAAACGGTGCAAAAGTACACCTTTTTCCAGATGTGGCAAAGTTTTTTTTGAAAAAATCCTATCTTTGTATTCGGCAAGGTAACGCGAATACCTGTTTAATGCTATTTAAATCAATTTGCTATGTCCGAGGAGCACGATAAAAAACTTTACTCTAATTTTGATTATGATACCGCGCTGAGCGTGCAGGGGGGTGTCAAACAGCCCGGCCAAGTCAGCGATTTTTACCTGAAAAAGGTGCATAGTCAAAAACGCTTGGAATTGACTGTGGAGCAGCTTGTTGATGGTATTTTGCGTGGTGACCGCATCATGTTGAGTCGCGCCATTACGTTAGTAGAGAGTTCCCTCCATGCCCATCAGCAGAAAGCGCAGCGTGTGATAGAGCAGTGTCTCCCCCATAGCGGACATTCGGTGCGACTGGGCATCACCGGCGTCCCGGGTGCCGGCAAGAGCACCACCATCGAGGCCCTGGGCAAGATGTTGACGTCGCTGAACCACAAGGTCGCCGTTCTGGCCATCGACCCCTCCAGCGAGCGTTCCAAAGGCAGCATCCTGGGCGACAAGACGCGCATGGAGGAGCTCTCCACCGACCCCAATGCCTTCATCCGTCCCAGCCCCTCGGCAGGGTCGCTGGGCGGTGTGGCCCGCAAGACACGCGAGATTATCCTGCTCTGTGAAGCGGCAGGTTTCGATGTCGTCATCGTGGAGACGGTAGGTGTGGGACAGTCGGAGGTGGCGGCCCATTCCATGGTCGATTTCTTCCTGCTGCTGCAGCTGGCCAATCAGGGCGACGAGTTGCAGGGCATCAAGCGCGGCATTATGGAGATGGCCGACATGATAGCCATCAACAAAGCCGACATCGACCAGACCAAATCCGAGCTTGCCGCGCAGCAGTACCGCAATGCGTTGCATCTCTTTCCCATGCCCGATTCGCAATGGGCGGTGAAGGTGATGCTGTGTTCCGCCTACAGCAAGATGGGCATCCAGGAGATATGGAACAACGTGATGGAGTATGTCGCCTTCACCAAAGGGACGGGCTATTTCTATCGGAAGCGTCAGCAGCAGAACCTGCGCATCCTGCGCGAGAGTATCGAGAGCTCGCTCAAAGACCGGTTTTACAACGCCCCCGGCATGGAGGAGCGTATCGAGCGCGCCAGCCAGGACATCCTGGACAGCAAAGTCAGCGCCTACACCGCCGCCGAGCAGCTGATAGAGGACTATTTCCGGAAGTGAAGCCCGATGCTGCACGCTTTGTGCGGAGCTCCGGGCAGAACAAGCAATAGAAGTTGATATTAAAATGCAGTCAGAAATGACTGCATTTTTTGTTTGCGTTGGTATAATGTAAATAGAGCAGCAATAATGCCGCTCTTTTTATATATATTGAAACTAAAAACGAGATCGGATGACAAGATGAGAAATCACTTGTCTCCATAATGCCCATAGGCCGAGATTACTTCAACGTTCACAGTCGTCTCAAAAATCTCGTAAATCATACGATGCTTCTTTGTGATTTTCCGCGACCATTGTCCAGCCCGGTTTTCTTTCAATGGTTCAGGATGTCCTGTACCAGTCTTGGGATGCACCGCAAGTTCACCAATAAACTTTTCGGCTTTCTTAAAAGCCATGGGTTCAAAGCGCTGCAGTTTGCGTAGGTCTTCTACCGCTTCAGGGGAGATAATTACTTCGTACATTATTCAACCCTATTTAAGAATTCGGTCAAAGTTTCCCCATAAAGCATCACTTTACCCTTTCCCTGTCTCAAACTCTCCCGAGCTTTGTCCACACGAGCAAAAAACTCATCCTTTGTCATCAGGGTAGGGTCTTCCTCCTGCTCCTTCACCACTCTGCGTACATATTTCGCCACCCGGGCCAAAGCGGATTCGTTGTCGGAAATTGCACCAAGATTACGCAGAATATCAGCACAATATGTATTTGTTGCTGTAGTACTCATGTCTTTTTCTTTTCTAATATCCAATTGCAAAATTACAAATATTTTTTGATACCACAAAATAATGAAAATTAGCAATTGATACGTCAGCCGGTTGACAACCGAAATTAGTCGATGGCTGTTATCCCGTCAACTGAAGTCAGTCGCAAGCCATAAAAGTGACAACCAAATCCAGTACACCACACACTGCATTCTCTCGTGTTTCGCAAGTGTTAGCCATATAGATGCCATACTAATGCCATACTGATACCATACTGATGCCATACTTTAGAGTATGGCATCAGTATGGCTACACTATGGCTACACTATGGCATCAGTATGGCTACCCCGTGGCAATGCTATGGCAGATCCATGGATATGGTTGGGCAGTGAGGGTCGTTTGCTGGGGCTTGGGTTTCACAAAAAAAGGCGTTAAGCCATAGTGTCTTTATGTTAACATGTCGGAAGTCGAAGTGAAAGTTCAGCGTCTGCGTCCAAGTCACCTTTGTAAGTAGCAGGAAAACAATCTGGAATCTGAAAGAAAAAATAGTATAGTTTCTTTCTTGGTTTTCGGGACGAAATTGTGTATCTTTGCAGCGGCTAACAAACAAAAATCATATACCCATGGCACGAATCAAACAAATAGGCCCCGGCCAAGCGACAAGAGGTACTGTCGGGGGACTTACCTATGTAACATCCAAGAACGGCACTACTTACGTCCGTTCCACACCCACCATGCCGGCAAAGGTCTATCGGTCGCCTGCCGCCATGAAGCGTCAGGCGCTTTTCAAAATGATCCAGAAGCATCTGCGTCATCATCTGCCCACACTACGGCAGACTTTCGCCCATGAGGGGTCCGGAAGTCCGAGTAATGGCTATTTTAAGATGAACAATGTTGCTCTGCGCGAAGCACTTGACGCTCTGTCCGAACGTATGGTGGCAGGCGAGGATGTGACCATCGCCGAGATAGAGGATGCTATCAGTGCCTATGCTGCTGAGCATCCTGACAAAATCTGCATCGCCTCGCTGAACGGATTTAGAGAGGTGTTTCTCTCTGGGAAATGGCCCGACATCATCGCCCTCCGAGCCAATAGGGGTGGACGTGTCGTGACAATCTCCGTTACAGAAAACGCATCGACGGCTGGGTAGGGTTCCCGCTGAAAGGGCGGAAAGCGCAGATAGTTTCTTGCTGGCAGGACGGGGCTATCGTATTTATTCATGCAGCAAAAAATCTGCAATATACATACATTTGATACCGTCGACCATTCCTGTCGGCTGTGGATTGCCCAACACTATGTATTTGGGATAGTTGTCATGTATCTGTTGCAACGGACGCAATTCCCTCATCCGCACATCTTCGTTGTTCATGCTTTCTGTGACCTGCACGTATATCACCTCATCCTGACGTTTGGCCACAAAGTCAACCTCCAAATCACCCAGTTTGCCCACACCGACGCTGTAGCCCCTGCGCATCAGCTCTATGCAAACCAGGTTCTCCAGTTGCCCACCTATCATCCGCAAATCATAACCACGTCCAGCATATATTAATGAAAGGTCTGTTACATAGAATTTCTCGTTGGTTTGCAAGAATTCCTTCCCCTTGAGGTCGTAACGACGCACCCTGTTGACTACGAACGAGGATTCCAATGCCTGAATGTAGTTGTAGATTGTCTCCACATCCATGGCTCGTCCCTGACTTTTCATGTACTTACAGATACTGCTGGCACTAAATGTGTTGCCAATATTGTCAAGGAGGAACTGCACCAAACGGTCGAGCATATCTATATTACGAATACGGTATCGTTGCACGGTGTCACGCAACAAGACGGAACTATAGATGTCTTGCACCATCTGATAAATGGTACTGTCGGCAAAGTCACCGACATGAAAAGCAGGAAATCCTCCTTGCCGCAAATACTGATTGAACCGTTCAGCCAACTGAACACCTGGATCGAAAGCATGAAAATCAAGGAACTCGCGAAAAGACAATGGATAAACCTGACATTCCACATAACGTCCGGCAAGATAGGTGGCCAGTTCCGATGACAACAGCCGTGAGTTGGACCCCGTGATATAAATATCCACATCCCAGTCGGCAAGCATTGAATTGATGGCCTTCTCCCATTCTGCCACCTCCTGTATCTCGTCAATAAAGATGTAGGTGCGTTGCTTCTTGGGGCGAATGCTCTCTACGTACGAATAAAGCTTCTCTGCTGTCGAATAATCTTTCCATCGAAGACTCTCGTAGTTAATATATACTACCTGGTTTTCTTCCACGCCCCGCTGATACAACTTTCCTTGCAACAGCTTCAATAGCTCCGACTTTCCGCTGCGACGTATGCCAGTTATCACCTTTATGACTGGTTTGTCTATAAAGGGTTCAATTCTTGTTGTGTATAGATTCCTTTCCTTCATGGATTATACTGTTAAAACATTTTGCAAAAATACAAAATTTTTCGGTTATACACCGAAAAACTTCATAAAACTATACAATCTTTCGGGGTATACTCCGAAAAACTTTACGAAAGTGCCATTTCTTTCGGGGTATAACCCGTAAAATTTATGACAGGGATGCCCGGTGTTCTACATGAATTTGCCATGTGAGTGTTGAACACGAATTTCCACGAATTGGCCATGAATTCTGGTCTTTAGAGCGTCTCTATGAGATACTTGCTAAGGAGTGTGGCTATATATCATATTTTCAATTAAAAATGATTATATAATCACATTTTCGGCACAAAATAATGGCAAGAAATCACACTTTCCGGCAAGAAATATGGTAAAAAATCACATTTTTCGGAAGTGTGAGATGTTGCCAGCGGAGCCGGTTGAATTCTGGTCGCTGCGTGGGAGTCCCGCTGAAAGGGCGGAAAGCGCAGATGGTTTCTTGCTGGCTTTTTTAGGCAAGGTCGCGTCTCTCCGAGACGCATATATCATGGCTATACTCTTCACCATACTGCGCCTGCGGCTTAGTATGGTGTTTGCTCCACGAGGTCGCAGGCCGTTCCCCTGTGGGTCAGGTAGATTGAGATTCAGCGTCTTCGACGCTGTGTTCGTGAGAACAGTAGGCGCGAATTGCAGTTTGTGTCTGAGGAAAATAAAAAAAACTGCCCGACGGGATTCATCCTGTTTCGAGCAGATTTAAACAGTCGTTGGGACTACGTTTAGTTGTTGGCGTCTTCGTCGGTCTCGGGGACAAGGTCGCTCCAATCCAGGCGGATGGGGTAGATGTTGTCCTTGACGATGTTGCCGTTGAAGGTGGGCTTTATCTTCTGCTGGAATACGTAGGCGTCCAGCTTGGTGATGAAATCGCCTACCTTGACTTTGAAGTTGGGCTCGTCGAAAACCAGATAGGCCTCCACTTCGGGGTAGAGCTCTTTGAACTTGTTCTTCAAGGCGAAGGCGGCGGCTTTGGAGTTGGCGCCCGACAACGACGCTATCTGGATGCGGAATCCGGGTACGGTACGGACGCGCTCGTTGAACTCTATATGCTTCTCCACCAGCTGGGTGACGGCGACGTCGCCCGTTATCACCGTCTGCGCGGGACGCTGAGCAAAGCCAGCTCTGCCGCACAGGAGTGCAGCCGTCAGGGTGAACAGTCGGAATATGGTTCGGATATTCATTCGATGGGGGTCGTTAGTGGTTGGTTATCGTGCCTCGCTGCCCAGCTGCTCGGGACGCATGGAGAGTATGGGTCGTTTGGAGAGATGGAGCATCTGCTGGGCGTAGGTGCCGATGAACCAGTCGCTGAGGGCTTTCTCCTGCTCGGTCATGATGACTATCAGGTCGGCGTTGATGCTGTCGGCATATTCCAGTGTGCTGACGGTGAGATTTTTGCGTGCGTCAAGGAAGACCGATTTGTAGGGCACTTTGGCTTTGGTGAGATAGGTCTCCACCTGCTTGACGTAGGTGTTTACGGTGCCGCGTATCTCGGCGATGTTGGAGGTGTAGAGTCCCAGCACGTGGACAGAGGAGCCGAATGTCTGTGCGAACTTGACGGCGATGGGCACTTTCTGGCGGGTGGCCGAGGTGCTGTCGATGGGGATGATGATGTTCTCCAACGCTTTGTTGAAGTTGAACCCTTCGCGCACGGAGAGCACGGGCACCTCCGACTCGGTGATGGTTTGATAGGTGTTCTTGCCTATCCAGTTGGTGCGGAAGCCCGACATGCCGTTGGTGCCCACGATGACGAGCGAAGCGTTGTCGCTCGCGGCTTGTGCGGCCAGCTCCAGGGGCACCTTGCCTTCGCGGATGACGTATTCCAGCTTGATGCCTTTCAGCAGGTGGGCCACGCCGGCGTTGCGGCGCTCTATCTCTTCGCGCAGGGGTTTCTCATCTTCGTTGGGGTTGCTTTTCACGTAAACCAGACGGATGTCGTTGTGCCAGCGGTTGGCGATGTCTATGGCTAAGTCGACAGCATTGGCTGATCCTGTCGAGAAGTCGAATCCTACAATTACGTTGTTCATGGTAGTATGTTTTTTTTCGTGTATCGTTGTGTGTCGTTTTCAGGGTACAAAGATACGAACTTTTTTCAAATCGGGCAAGAAAGTTGCAACAAATAGCCCTTGGCTGGATGGGGAGGATAAAAAATGAACAATTTAAATGCTGCATTATCAAGACGGTATGAGGTGTCGTTTTATAAGTATAAAGAAAAATATTATTTATGTTATGAAAAAATCGTAACTTTGCAACCTCGTAAAACTGTACCTATACAAACAAATTTGACATAAAAACATGGAGACGAACTTTTTTTTACTGGCAGTACTGGTCCTGGGTGTCACGGGCGCCGTTTTTGCAGTAGTGCTTTATTTCGTTGCTCAAAAGTTCAAAGTAGAAGAAGATCCGCTGATTGACAAAATTGCCGAGGTGCTTCCGGGTGCCAACTGTGGCGGCTGTGGAAAGGCAGGATGCCGTGCTATGGCTGAAGCATTCGTGAAACAAGGCGATATGGAAGGGTTGAGTTGTCCTGCCGGAGGTCCGGCAGTGGCTGCCAAGGTGGCCGAGCTGCTGGGATGTGCCGCTGGCGACGCTGCCCCCAAGGTGGCTGTGGTGAGGTGCAACGGCAGTTGCGCCAATGCACCGGCCAAGAACCGTTACGATGGTTTGCAGAGTTGTGCGTTTGCAGCCTCCCTCTATACTGGTGAGAGTGCTTGCAGCTTTGGTTGCCTGGGTTTGGGCGACTGCGTGAGGAGCTGCTCTTTCAATGGCATCACTATCGACCCCGAGACGGGGTTGCCCAATATCAACTACGACATCTGTGTGGGATGCGGAGGATGCGTCAAATCGTGTCCGCGCAATGTGCTGGAGCTGCGCAACCGTGGTGTGAAAGACCGTCGTGTCTATGTGGCTTGCCGCAATACGGAGAAGGGCGGTGTGGCACGGAAAGCATGCTCGGCTGCCTGCATCGGCTGTGGAAAATGCGAGAAAGAGTGCCCGTTTGGCGCCATCAAGGTGGAGAACAACCTCGCCTATATCGATTTCAATCTCTGCAAATCGTGCCGCAAATGTGAGCAGGTCTGTCCCACGGGTGCCATCCATGCTGTCAACTTCCCGCCGCGTCCGGCGCGTGCCCCTGAAGCAGCAGCACCAGCAGCACCTGCACCAGCAGCACCGGCTCCGAATCAGGAAGCATAACAAAAACTCCGAGAAAGAACACACATTACCAACTTTCAATAATCTCGATTGATGAAGACTTTCGCCATGGGTGGTATCCACCCCGAAGAAAACAAGATATCAACATCCGCTGCCATTGAGCAGATGCCGTTGCCAAAGCAGGTGGTGGTGCTGATGAACCAACATCTGGGCGCTCCCGCCACGCCCGTCGTAGCCAAAGGCGACAAAGTGAAGGTGGGACAGCTCATCGGAAAGGCAGAGGCCTTTATGTGTGCCAATGTCCACTCGCCCGTCTCCGGTACGGTGAACAAGGTGGATGTGTGCAAAGATCCTTTCGGCATGGCCAAGCCGGCCATCTACATCGATGTGGAAGGCGACGAATGGGAGGAGTCCATCGACCGTAGGCCCGAGATCAAGCGCGAGTGCAACCTGGAACCGAAGCAGATTGTGGACAAACTCAAGGAAATGGGTATTGTCGGATTGGGCGGCGCTACGTTCCCTGCCCATATCAAATACTCCATCCCCGAGGGCAAGAAGGCGGAATATCTTATCATCAACGCGGTGGAGTGCGAGCCCTACCTGACTTCGGACCACCGTGTGATGCTGGAACACGCTGAGGAGATATGCATCGGCATCAGCATCCTCCGCAAAGCATTGGGCGTGCCCAACGCCTATGTCGGCATCGAGAACAACAAGCCCGACTGTATCGCCAAGATGCGTGAGACGGCCACCAAGTTTGATGGCATCATCGTGGAGCCGTTGAAGATGAAATATCCCCAAGGAGCCGAAAAGCAGCTTATCAATGCCATCACGGGTCGCAAGGTGCCGAGCGGCAAGCTGCCTATCGATGTGGGATGCGTGGTGAGCAATGTGGGAACCACGTTTGCCGTCTACGAGGCCGTGCAGAAGAACAAACCTCTTATCGAGAATATCCTTACCGTCACCGGCAAGCATCTGCCTTCGCAGCACAACTACCAGGTGCGTATCGGCATCAGCTATGCGGACATCATCAAGCAGGCCATGGGTGAGTTGCCAGCCACTACGGGCAAGGTCATCAGCGGCGGTCCCATGATGGGCAAGGCCATGTGCAACCTTGACGCTCCGACGGTGAAGGGTGCCTCCAGCGTGCTGGTCATCGACGAGGATGAGGCCACCCGTGCCCGGGAGACGGCGTGCATCCGTTGCGGCAAGTGTATGCAAGCTTGCCCCATGGGCTTGGAGCCCTATCTGTTCTCGTCGTTGGTGAGAAACGGACGCATCGAAGAGGCAGGAGAACACAATATCCTCGACTGCATCGAGTGCGGATGCTGCTTCTTCTCTTGTCCGGCCAACAAGCCGTTGCTTGACGAAATCCGTCTGGGCAAGAACAAGATGCGTGCCATCCTCGCTGCCAAGAAAAAGTAAACGAACAGAGACAGCGGCGTGCTGCCTATATTAAAGATATAATACATTATAATAAATATATGAAACTACTAAATATATCTGGTTCACCTCACGTCCACAGCGACGAGTCGACAAAGAAAATCATGTGGCGTGTCAACCTGGCTTTAGTGCCCACCCTGATAGTGGCTATTGCCTATTTTGGACTGAATGCTTTGCTGGTGGCTTTGATTTCGGTGGCCGCCTGCGTCCTCTTCCAGTGGCTGATTGAGAAATTCATCATGAAGGTTCCCTCGACCATTTGCGACGGATCGGCTGTGGTGACGGGTCTGCTGTTGGCACTTAACGTGCCGGCAACGCGCGAGATGATGTGGCTGGTGATTATCGGAGCCCTGGTGGCTATCGGCATCGGCAAGATGTCGTTTGGCGGATTGGGCAAGAATCCTTTCAACCCGGCCTTGGTGGGTCGTGTGTTTATGCTGATTTCGTTCCCTGTCCAGATGACCACGTGGCCCAAACCGGGCGAGAACCTGTTCTCCATGGTCAGCGTGCCCACTACGGATGCCACCACGGGCGCTACGCCGCTGGGCATACTCAAAGAGAATGGCGCTGAGGCGCTGCCGCAGGTGTGGGATATGTTGATAGGGCACATGGGTGGTTCGCTGGGCGAGGTCTCTACGATAGCCATCCTTATCGGAGCCATCTATCTGCTTTGCCGTCGTATCATCAGCTGGCATATTCCTGTGGCGTTTATCGGCACCGCTTTTGTCTTCTCCTGGATACTCTACGGCTGTGGTGCGAGCAATGTCGACCCCCTTACCACCATACTCACGGGTGGTATCATGTTGGGCGCCTGCTTCATGGCTACAGATATGGTGACGTCGCCTATGACGAAGGGCGGACAGCTGTTGTTCGGCTTCGGTTGCGGATTGCTTACCCTCATTATCCGCACATGGGGGTCTTATCCTGAAGGCGTATCGTTCGCCATCCTGCTGATGAACAGCGTTACACCGCTTATCAACAAGGGCTTCAAACCGAAACGTTTCGCCTGCTGACAAGTATAAGTAATTCATAATACAGTATTGAGCTTAAAGCAAAATTTAATATAGAATATGAAAAAGGCACCTTCAACATTAATCAATATGTTCCTGTCGCTTACCATCATAGCGGTGGTGGCGGGAGCTGTGCTGGCTGTCGTCTATGGTATGACAAAGGAGTCAATAGTTAAAGTTGAACAGAATAAGGTACAGCAGGCCATTTCGGAAGTGCTCACCCAGAAGAAAGATGCAGATGGTAATGATTCGATAAAGATAGAGTTTGACAAAATTGCAGACACAGTGATATATATTGGAAAGAAAAACGAAAAGGGTCAATACGCTGATAGTGTGGTATGTCATATCGCCTATTTCCAAGAACATTATGCTGGGGCCGCTGTTGAGTCGTCCGATCCCGATGGTTTCGGTGGCTATTTTAAAGTTATGGTTGGTTTTGATGCCGACGGAAATGTCTATGGTTACCAAGTCTTGAAATCGAACGAAACTCCGGGGCTTGGAGCCAAAGCCGCTGAATGGTTCCAAAAGTACAATCGTGGCGATATTATTGGCAAGTCACCGGCTTCAGAACTTAAGGTTAAGAAAGACAATGGTGATGTGGATGCTATCACCGGATCGACTATCACATCAAGGGCATTCCTGCGCAGTGTGAACAAGGCATATGCCTGTTTACAGACCGCATTGAATAATATAACTCCTGTTGTCGAAACCTCCGAGGCGGCGACTGAGGAGTTGGCGGAAACAGAGAGTCAACCTAAATAACATAATGTGGCTATGAATACAAAAGATATTATCAAAAACGGTCTTATAAAGGAAAACCCCACATGGGTGCTCATACTCGGTATGTGCCCCACGTTGGCCACCACCACCTCTGCTGTCAACGGTCTCTGCATGGGATTGGCAACGGCATTTGTGCTCATGATGTCCAACATCGTTGTTTCGCTACTCAAGTCGTTGATTCCCGACAAGGTGCGTATTCCTGCCTTTATCGTGGTGATAGCGACCTTCGTCACCGTGGTGCAGCTCTTCATGGAGGCCTACCTGCCCGATTTATTCGAGACGCTGGGGCTCTTTATCCCTCTGATTGTTGTCAACTGCATCGTGTTGGGGCGTGCTGAAGCGTTTGCCTCCAAGAACAACGTATGGCATTCTTTCCTAGACGGCCTCTTTATGGGGTTGGGCTTTACCTGGGCTTTGACGCTCATCGGTATGGTGCGTGAGCTGTTGGGCGCTGGTGCCATCTTCGGTCATAGTATCATCGGAGGTGCCGACGGTATGCTGCTGTTTATCCTGCCTCCGGGCGGCTTCATCTGCCTGGGTCTCCTCATGGCGCTGGTCAATAGGTTGAGGCAAGCCAAGTAGCTGTTGCGGTTGGCGGCTGATAACATTTTTTAACCAAAATCGGCAAACTTTTCACTCGGAAATACGCACATTGTAGTACAAACATAGAAAAGATATCACTATGAAAAAGCTTCTGATATTTGCATTCGTTATCGTGGCGTCCGCCTTCATAGGTCGCATGAACGCCCAAAATTGCGAAGAGATTGTGTTGCCTCATATCAACTACAATCGTGAGGTTTTAGATATAATGCCAGCCGAGAAGCTGGATTGGTATTGCCGCTATTCGCAGAGCGCTTTCTTCATGACCGACAAAGTGCCGACGGGTGCGGTGGTATACGACTTGACAGAGTTGGTGTGCAAGCGGGACAACGCCCATGTCGCTGCCGATTTCATGGTGGATATGAACACATTCAGCTACTACGCCTACAATTTCTACGATTTCCAGATTCGTACCAAAAACGACCAGATATATTTTCGACTGAATCGTGGCGACAGACACAAATATCTGGGAGTGCGTACGCTGCTCCAGATGGAGAAGATTGCAAATAATCCAGCCAATAACCAGTAAGGAATAAGAATATGAAAAAGATTATCTCCATAATTGCATTGCTCTTGGTGGCTTTGACGGGCAACGTCTTTGCCCAGGGTGGTGCTTCTGTCATTGAACTCGACGCCAATACCAATGGAACGGTACAGACAGTACCGGGCGAAGGCCTCTTTATTAAGAGCGAGGGAGGCAATACGGGTCAGAACTATATGGGAGGACGTGATTTTACCATCACGGTAGTGGCGTCATGCGACACCCCATACATCTTTAGTTTTATCTTCTCGGAGTTTAATGTGGCGGATTGCGATACGGTGTTCGTCTACGACGGTGCCAGCACCAGCGCTCCGCTTCGTATCAAGGCCAATGACAGCATGAACTGCCTGTTGGGCAAGACGGTGTTCTGTGGCCCCAACAACCACACGGGGACGTTGACGCTGCGCTTCAAGACGGCCATAACCAGCCCTACAGGTATGGGATTCAATATCCAGTGTGCCTGTGGATACCCCTGCGAAATCATCAACCCGGTGTTGGACACCACATTCTACAAAACCCGCAACGGCGTTATTTACGATACTTTCCACATGGTTAACTATGTGGATTACGATACTGTGTGGGCGACGGACAATTATGGCGACTATATTTACAACGACGACAGTACGCGTGTGGTGGAGGAACTGCTGCCCAAACCGTGGCGAGGTATCAACCTTTGTCAGGGAGACGGTTTGATATTCCTGGCACATGGCGACTATACGCATGATCATGGGTATTATGAACCTAGTGACGATTCCACCACGTTCCATTGGCAGTTTGGTAATGGTGACACGTTGGTGGCGCAAGGAGCCACAAGGGTGCCGTATGACAAATATTATGAATTGTCGTGCTACGATGTCGTGCTCTCGCTTACCGACCAGTTCGGATGTGCGTCGAGTTTGTTCGAAACGGTCATTGTGCGTCTGGCACAGAACCCCATCAAGACCATCTACGACTTGGCTACCATCTGTAATACGGACTCGCTATATGTCAATGTGGGATATGAGGGTGAGAATGGTACAATGACGTTGCAACGTATCAGTTTCGAGCGTATCGTGTCCAAGACTTTCGATGCCCGTACGTTTATCCCCGACGGACCTAACTGTCCGGTGACGTGCTACCAGGCGCCCGTTACATTCACGGAGTTCCCGAGTGGCCGTACGGTGTCTTCGGCTGACGACATTTGCTCTATCTGTGTCAACTACGAGCATGAGTTTATGGGAGACTATGAGCTCTCCATCATTTGCCCCACTCAAAACAAGGCAACGATCAAGTACAAGAACAGCGGTACAGGACATACGGCTGAAGGTATGTATGGAGGAAGCGGTAAATATACGGGCTATCCTTTTGGCGGTAATAGTCATCACACCTACGACGGGTCGCCGGTGTGTGACAGCTTGAGCAATCCTGCAGGTATTGGATTGGACTACTGCTTTACCCGCAACGCTAATGATTATACCTATATCGGAGGTACGGAGGCCGCTTCGTATCTTGCATGTACCGGCACGGCTTTGGATACCAGCGTTACGGTGACGTTCCCGCCGGCTCCTCCGGGATACCGTGTGGGTACTTCGGGATGTACAGAATCGTTTACCACCCGTGCACCAAGTTGGCATACTTTGAAAGACCACTATTATGCTCCCGCCGACGATATGTCGCAGTTGATAGGATGCCCGCTGAACGGTGTGTGGAATATCGAGCTTTGTGATACCTGGGGATCGGACAACGGCTGGGTTTTCAACTGGTCGCTTGACATCTGCGGTATCAGTTCCGGTAACGGTTGTGAATACCAGGTGGGCCTTGACTCGGTCATCTGGCGTCCCGACTCCTCCTATGGCGATTTTGAAAAGGGATATTACCGTGGTGCGTACGTGAAGAGAATGGGCGGTACCAACGCGCAAATTGCTTCTCCAGACACGGCTGGTTTCTTCAAACTGATCATTACCGCCTATGACGAGTTCGGCTGCATCTGGGATACCTCCTCACAGATCGTAACGGTGTGGAATCCCACGCCCGACCTGCCGGATAGCATCACCCTCTGTGATGTGGAGACTGTCGAGCTGGATGCCACAGACGTGCATACGTCCATCAGCAACCAGAGTTTTATGTGGGAACCTTTTGGCGACACCGCAAGGGTACTTACCACGCGTACCGGCTTGAAGGGGTCGACGCTGTATATGGTCGAGGTCACCAATGACCAAAACGATATCCGTTGTCGTGCCCGTGACTCCATACGTGTCAATGTGTATGCACAACCCAAGCCGAATTTCGACCCGGGCGTTTATCCGCTCGAAGGGTGCGAGCCGTTTGATCTGGCTTTCGAAAACACCTCCAAATATGGTAATAAATACCGTTGGGAGTTTGGTGATGGCACCATTTCGGAAGAAATGAGTCCACGGCATTCATATTCAGCAGGTACGTATGACCTAAAGTATTATATTGTGGGTGATGGCGGCTGTAACGACTCGTTGGTATTCAAAGACTTGATAACCGTCTATACCAGCCCGCAGGCACGCTTCTCATGGGCACCGCTGAATCCCTCGGTGAAGGAACCCACGGTGACATTCCTTAATGCCACAAGGCCGCGTTCGGATGATATGAAGTACTATTGGGAAATCCAATACGACAAAGACTATCCGCTGTCGTATCATACGCTGACGGATGTCAACCCGTCATTCACATGGGAGATTCCCGATATGAAGACCCTTCCGGGCAGTTATATCGTTCGCTTGATTGCCAAAACGGTGAACAGAGGACCCAGCGGCAAGGTGACTGAGTGTATAGATACGTTGGAAAACTCGATACTGATTGTCAACGATTTTATTGAGTTCCCCAATGTGGTTACAGCCAACGGTGACGGTATCAACGATAAGTTTGTCATCATCAACCTACTGGAAGGTCTTGCTTATCCTACCAACGAATTCTCCGTCTATAACAGATGGGGCTCAAGGGTCTATCATGTGAAAAACATCTCCAGTGAGGATGATTTTTGGGACCCCGAGCGTGACAACATACCGTCGGGTACCTACTTCTGGCACTTTGTCGGAATGGGTTATCGAGGATCTATTGAGCGGCATGGTAGTGTAGAGGTTATTAGATAGTATCCTTGCCACCTACATACCTCTACAAGTTGATATAAAAACGTGTCGGTTTATCCGGCACGTTTTTTTTGTTTTTCCATTGGGAACCGCGATAACTTTACAGGGTGGATAAGGTGGGGGAGTGGCGAATGGGTGGTGGGGAAATATTAGGTCTGGGCACATGAGGGGGGGGGGATAGAGATGGGGGGTATTGCCCCGAAAAATGAACATATGTTCATGGGCTCGCGAACATATGTTCTTTCGGTCATGAACATATGTTCATAGCCCCACGAACATATGTTCGGTAAAATGTCGTTTCCTGAGATTGGCTGACTCCTTTGGATTGTTATCACGGAACTTGGTTTACCCTTTCGGTTTTTAACGGCGATTATGGGTTGACTTTGTGCGAAAAAATCATGTTCAGTATCAGCCAATATGTGGTTGGACAACGCATGTGTAAAAAAATAATTTCCCCAATCAAATAATTTTCTTATATTTGCATATAAGTATCATATCCTCATTGGACAGCAAACTGCGTCTGCACCAATGATTTGGGTATGTATATGGCATAGACAATGTTAAATAAAATTAAATTAATATATATATTTACAACGTTTGGGCCCTTTTTTACGTCTTAATAAGAAGTCACCAAAATTGTGTCTTTTCCCCAAATGGAGCAGCAGTAGCAGGTGAAGGTGATGTGGGGATGAAAAACAGGATTGAAAGAAAAACATAATGAGAAGGATAGGGGAGAGGGACAATAACTTAACGAAGAATCAAATTATAACAATTATGGCAATATCTAGTACTAGTTCAAGGAAAAACAGATCTTTGCTCCGAGAGACAGCGTTGCTGCTGGCTTTATTACTTTTCCAAGGCGTAGCCATTGCGCATACGCTGGAAATGTATCCGGGTAATCATGTTGCTACCGAGAGTCGGTCGAATGGCATCCCCTTTATGGCAAGCCAGAAAACCAGCGGCAATGCGATGGTGCCGAGTCATCTGGACTTGTTCCGCAGTTACGCTGCAACCCAAGGTGTGTCGAATCCCGTTGGCAGCAAAGTAGAGATGCAGAGTTCGGATGAAATCGCAGGTGCTGTGATAACACTTACTCTCTGTGATAACCTTCCCAGCTATACCTGGTCGTTCAGCGACTATGACGGTTCTCGTCCGCGTACTAGAACATACAATGCCAATGTTGCGGGTGACACTGCTCATGTGCTCAGCCGTTCGGGTGAAGACTCTGTTCTCACCATGAATCTGACTTTTGTTCATACGCTTACTTCGTCTGTTTCTGTTGTAGCATGCGACAGCTATACATGGACGGTCGGCTCTAGTGAGGTGGGTACATATAGTTCGGTGCCGGGCACGGCTCCTACAGCCACCATCGTGAGCGTCGACGGGTGTGACTCTACGATAACCCTCAATTTGACTATCAACTATAGTTCGACATACACACAGGTGGCCACTGCTTGTGACACTTATACATGGGTGGTAGACAGTCTGGATGCAGCCGGTATCCGTACGGTAGATACCTATACCAGCACAACCGCAACCCCGACAGCTGTCATCCCCAATTACAGAGGATGCGACTCTACGATAACCCTTGATTTGACCATCAATAACAGTTCGACATATACGCAGGTGGCTACTGATTGCGACTCGTATACGTGGGTGGTGGATAGTTTGGGTGCAGCCGGTACACGTACGGTAGATACCTATACCAGTTCAACATCCACCCCGACAGCCCATATTCCCAATTACAAAGGTTGCGACTCTACAATAACCCTCCATCTGACCATCAATAATAGCTCGACACGCACGTTGACGGCTATTACTTGCGACACTTATACATGGATGGTGGATAGTTTGGGCGCAGCCGGTATACGTACGGTAGGTACCTATCACAGTTCGACATCAACCCAAACGGCTGTCATCCCCAATTACAAAGGATGCGACTCTACGATAACTCTCCACTTAACCATCAAGAATAGTTCGGCATATACGCAGATGGTTACTGCTTGCGACACTTATACATGGGAAGTGGACAGTCTGGGCGCAGCGGGTATTCGCGCGGTAGATACTTATACCAGTTCAACATCCACCCCGACAGCCGTCATTCCCAATTACAGAGGATGCGACTCTACGATAACCCTCGATTTGACCATCAACTATAGTTCGTCATATACGCAGGTGGCCACTGCATGTGACACTTATACATGGGAAGTGGACAGTTTGGGCGCAGCCGGTACCCGTACGGTAGATACCTATACCAGCACAACGTCAACCCCAACAGCTGTTATCCCCAATTACAGAGAATGCGACTCTACAATCACCCTCAATTTGACCATCAACTATAGTTCGGCATATACGCAGACGGTTACTGCCTGCGACACTTATACCTGGGTGGTAGACAGTTTGGGTGCAGCCGGTACCCGTACGGTAGATACTTATACCAGCACGCCATCCTCCCCGACAGCTGTCATCCCCAATTACAGAGGATGCGACTCTACGATAACTCTCAATCTGACAATTAACTATACTTCCTCTTATACTCTGCTGGATAGTGCTTGCGGCACTTACACTTGGACAGTTGACAGCATCGGTGCTGCTGGTACCAACACGATAGGAACATACACGAGTACCACTACATCCCAGACAGCTGTAATCCCCAACTATAGGGGGTGTGACTCCACTATTACGCTTCATTTGACGGTAAATCCTGTCGGACAAATAAATACAATAGCCGACACGCTGGTGTGCAATGGTGCCAGTATGCCGGAACTTGTGTTCACAACCACAAATCTTGTTGGCACGACAAGCTATGCTTGGACCAATAGCGATGCCACTATCGGTGTGGCTGCCAGCGGATCGACGTCAAGTATTCCTGCATTTACAGCAGCCAATACAGGTGTGTCGCCCGTGACAGCAACTGTAACAGTGACACCGACATTGACTGATAATGGCTTTGCTTGCCCAGGAGCATCTACATCATTCACCATTGCGGTCAATCCCTCCGCTACGGTAGATACCATAGTCGACCAAATCTTATGCAATGGAGACACCACTGTGGCAGTTAATTTCGGAACAGACCGTACCGGTGGCCTTATGTCTTATGCTTGGGCTAATGACAATACCAGCATCGGTCTCAGAGCCAGCGGCACAGCTTCAGGTTTGGTGTTGCCGAGGGATACGGTAGGTTATGATAATAATAGACCGTATAGAAATAATTTGTGCGACTATGCTCCTTTATATTGGGGTATACGCCTTACTCCTGCACAATTGGAAAATCAAACGACCCTTACTGATGTACAGGTCTATATTCCGATAGATGTACCAGAGAGTTACACTCTTGAGTTGTGGCATGGTGATGCCACTCATCCTATCACAAGATTGGATACGACCGACTATACTCCGACCGCTCTCAATGCATGGAACACAATCCATCTGCCTACGCCACACCAGGTTGATCCCTCGCAATCCCTGTGGATACTCCTCTACGGTCCTATGGATCCCCAGGTAGGGGCTGTTTGCGGAGCCGCAGGATGCAGCTATAATAGCAATCCCGATGGTAGTTGGGCATCTGATGAAAGTCATGGCCATGGCGTTAACTGGGTTAATATCGCTGATTATGGATTTTCTGTCACGTGGATGATACGGGCAATCTTTACCAACGATACAAATGGTATACCCGCTTTTGTGGCTGTCAACAACGGCAGTGCTCCCGATACGGCAGTGGTCACGGTGACCCCCACATTCTCTCACAATGCAGTTTCCTGTACAGGAACGCCCCGAACCTTCCGGTATATTGTGAATCCGACAGCCACGGTAGACACCATTGCCGACCAAATTCTGTGCAACGGCACGAGTACAACAGCTGTGTCGTTTACGTCAAACCGTACAGGAGGAACGGCGTCGTATGAATGGACCAATAATAATACCAATATTGGTTTGGCTGCCAGCGGTACAGGTGATATTGCCGCATTCACGGCTGTCAACACCGGCACCCGTCCTGACACAGCAATCATTACCGTAACACCAACGTTTGCCAACGGAGGTGTCAGCTGTTCCGGTGCTTCTCGTACTTTCCGTATCATTGTCAACCCGACTGCGACGGTCGATACCGTATATGACCAGATTCTATGTAATAACGCCACAGGGACCGTCAACTTCTCTACCACACGCACGGTAGGCACCACAACCTTTAGTTGGACAAACACGAACACCAATGTAGGTATTGCAGCCAGCGGTACAGGCAACATTAGCTTTACCGCCACCAATATCGGAACAAGTCCCGATACTGCAGAGATAACGGTAACACCGACATTCACTCATGGCGAGGTTAGTTGCACTGGGGCATCCCGCACTTTCAAGATCATTGTTAATCCTACGGCATCGGTTGACTCGATACCCGACACGGTATTGTGTAACGGTAGCGCGTTGGCAATCAACTTTACCACCGATCGTACCGAAGGCACCACGGTATTCACATGGGCTAATACTAATCCCCGTATCGGTATCAATACCAGTGGAGCAGGTGACATTTCCCAGTTTACAGCGCTCAACTACGGAACCGCGCCTGATACGGCTGTCGTTACCGTGACACCGAGATTTGAATATGCGCGTGTGAGTTGTATAGGACCCAGCCGTACATTTAATATTGTTGTCAACCCGACTAGTGCGATGAATGCTGTCGCCAATCAAGTGGTGTGCGCAGGGGTTTTATCGGATACGATTAGCTTCCAGACGGACCGTACAGGCGACACGACGACATATGCTTGGGTTAACGACAATACCGGTATAGGTCTTGCAGCCAGCGGTACGGGTGATATACTGCCGTTCACCACTGTGAACAGTGGAATGGTTCCCGACACAGCGACCATCACGGTCACACCCACCTTTACACATGGCGGCGTGAGCTGTGTGGGCTCACCCCGTACTTTCAAGATTGTGGTGAATCCGGCAGCCACGGTCGATACTATTGCAGACCAAACGCTCTGTCACCAGTCAGCAACAACAGCTGTGTTGTTTACCACAGACCACACCCAAGGAACGACAACATTCAACTGGACCAACTCCAACCCAAGTATAGGACTGTCCACTTCAGGACAAGGTGACATCGCTTCGTTTACTGCTGTTAACACTGACTCTGTGCCTGACACGGGTGTTGTTGTGGTGACACCTATCTATACATTAGGAAATATGAGCTGCTCTGGTGCCAGCCGTACATTTAATATTATAGTGAATCCATTTACTATAGGTGATACGGCGGCAGTGGTGTGTGACACCTTTGAATGGCATAACACTACCTACAACCGTAGTGATGTATACTCACACTATATGGCAGGCGGCAACCAGTATGGATGCGATAGTACGGTTTATCTGCACCTGACAGTGAACTACAACACCAGTGCCCATTATGTTGATTCTGTATGTAACCTCTATATATGGAATGGTGTGCAGTATGACACTACGGGCGTTTATACCTATAGTTACACATCGTCTCGTGGTTGTGCCAGTACAGACACACTTAGCTTGACGGTCTATTATAAGGGTGATACTGTTTACTACGATACCATTTGCGATAGCTACACATGGACTCTCAATAATAATGCCGAATATACAACAAGCGGTACGTATGTGTGTAATTATAATACAGTCCATGGTTGTGCCAGTATTGATACACTCCATCTGGTAGTGAACCATCGTACAGATACGGCATACAATGTTATTGGTTGCGACAGCTATACATGGCACATGCATAATGACACTGTAATCACCACACCGGGTACATATTTGCATAATTATAATACAGCGGAAGGATGTGCAAGTGTGGATACTCTGCGTATAACCATGCGTCATAATTCTGAGCGCCACGATACGGCAACGGTGTGTGACGAGTATGTGTGGCGGGCAGGCAATGGTCAGACGTATACCACCACGCCAGTGGTTGGACCTACAGATACTCTTATCAATGGCGAAGGTTGCGACAGTGTGTTGTATTTACATCTGATTGTCAACCATAGTAACTCGGGTGATACCACGGTGGTCGCTTGCGATAATTACACTTGGTACGGAACCAGTCTCACTTATCAGCAAAGCACAAATGTAGAGACTTATACGGATATCAATCAATGGGGCTGCGATAGTGTGGTAACGCTTCACTTGACAGTGAATTATAATAGCAGTACCGCGTACGACAGTACAACGTGTGACAGTTACACATGGCATGGGACGACTTACACGACAACAGGTGCATATACATATAATTATAATACACTGGAGGGATGCCCCAGTGTCGATACCTTGCGCCTGACGGTATATTACAATACAAGCACTCGCTTTGACAGCACAATATGCGACAGTGTAATATGGAATGGCCGAATGTACGATAACGAAGGACGATTTCTGTATCCGTATTATACCGTCAATGGGTGTGCTAGTACGGACACGTTGGTGCTGACTATCCACCATAGTAATGCAGGTGACACGGTCATCACAGCGTGCGACAGCTTTATGTGGTATGGAACAGGACGTACTTATACAGTAAGTGCCGATACGGCACAATATGTGGACCATAACCAATGGGGTTGTGATAGTGTGGTAACACTCCACTTGACGGTTAACTATAACACCAACTCGGGCATGGAGGATACCGTGTGTGACCAATACCTCTGGAACGATAGTGTGTACACGGTATCGGGAATGTATTATTACTATTATAATACTGCCGAGGGCTGCCCGAGTGTGGATACGCTATGGCTGGAGGTCAGTTACAATTCGAATATATCCTATCGTGATACTGCTTGCGACGAATTGCTATTCACATGGGATGACGGAACTGATTCAACGTATACCATGACGGGAACGTATTATCATAATTACACCTCCATCTTCAGTGGCTGCCCGAGTACCGATACGCTCTATTTGGTAATCAAACGGAACAGTAACACGTCGTATGACAGCGTTGCATGTGACAGTCTTGTGTGGCATGGCGATTTTTACGATGCATCAGGTACCTACCTTTACGATTATCAGAATGCGGACGGGTGCTTTAGCACAGATACTATGCACTTGACGGTATACCATAATACCAACGACTTCTATTATGATGATGGATGTGATCATTACACATGGACGTTGAACAACAATGCGGTTTATGACAGC
>JAEEGG010001704.1_pt1 | contig 58283 bp, 40 predicted proteins | sample 9134161 | NCBI WGS metagenome assembly JAEEGG01 (sample SAMN16246543, study PRJNA631951) | gut metagenome | biome: gut microbiome; feature: rumen; material: CR-attached | host: Bos | place: Iran: Karaj | collected 2018-10
AGGACCGATTAAAAAACCGGCTATGATATAACCTAACACCACGGGTTGTTTCAACCACTTGAAAATAACTGTAGTGATACCAGCGGTGACTAAAATAAGGGCAAGGTCGAAAAATAAAGCAGGCAAGGATTCCATAGCGAGGTTATTGGTTTTCTAAATGTTTAGCATATTTTTGCACTTCCTTAGCATGGGTCTCGGAGCTCACAAACCACACTTTGTCACCCAACTCAAACACCAAGGAAGAATTTGGATTGAGAATGAAATTGTCGTCACGCTCGACAGCAATCACAAAGACATTGAAACGATTGCGCAGATCCGAGTCATGCAGTGAGACTCCACGATATAGGTTATTTTCATCAATATCAGCGTAATAGATATTCACATCACTTGCCGGACGCTCCTTGATAAGAACATCGTCTTCGACCTCCACATACGGTCTCAGCTTGCCCAGTTGTTCCTCGGTTCCAAGGAATGTGACTTCATCCATAGGATAAAGCACAAAATCACGCCGTGGCAGATCGACAGCTTCGTCACCACGATCGACCCCCACCACGCTGATGCCGTATTTCGCGCTGAAATCACACTCACGAATGCGTTTGCCTGCATACTCGCTCTTGGCAGTCAGCAACATCTTATCCAAGGTGAAATTCTCTTGTAAGACATCAGGAAGCACAAACGGCTGGAGGGTTTGACGGTTATTCATATTGTCAAGGTAACGCTTTTCGATACGTTCATACCACTTCATGGCGGGGCTCAAAGTGCGAAGCAACAGGAGATAAACCAACGCGATGACAATAGCGATGACGTTGGCATCCATCACTATATGGAGGGAACGCCAAAACTCAGCGGTCATGCCCCGTCTGAAGATAATAGATGCGAAGAACCATGCCACGAGGAAACGAACCACATTCATGATTCTCATCATGGTACGGTTCGCCTTGTTCGATTTGAACTTCGCTTCCGTTTCCTTATCCATGAGTTTCTTGAAACACAAGGCCCAGATGAAAGGCGACGCAATCAATAAGGTGACAAACACCATGATGATTCCTGAGTAAGGCTGCCTTAAACTGGTCATCACAGGCTCGAGGAGCGAGAAACAAAGCAATATCAAGGCAAGCAGGATGGCTCCATAAAGCACAATAGATTTGGTTTGGTTCACCACCAGCGTCTTCAGCGTGACGATAACACCACTTTTCACCTTTACATTCTTCTCTTTGTTGCCAAAGAAGGTGGTCCAGCTCTCAGGCACCTTTCGCTCAATCCAATGGAACAACGGCTCACCCCCCTTAATAAGATAAGGTGTAAGGAATGTGGTGATGATAGACACAGAGACGATGATGGGATAAAGGAAGTCATCGATGACGCCAAAGCTCATACCCACTGTAGCGATGATGAAAGAGAACTCACCAATTTGTCCAAAGCACATTCCCGCTCTGACAGCGTTATGCAGATTGTTGCCCGAAAGCAACATACCGATGCCTGAGCTCAGCGATTTCAAAGTCACCACGACGATGGTAATCACCAAAATCTGCCACCAGTATTGCACCAGGATAGCGGGATTGACCATCATACCGACCGAAACAAAAAACACGGCACCAAAAAGGTTCTTGATAGGCGAAGTGAGTTTATGAATCATCTCCGCCTCCAGTGTCTCAGCCAGGATAGAGCCCATGATGAAAGCGCCCAAGGCTGAAGAGAATCCCGCTTTGTTGGCCAGCCATACCATGAAAAAACACAAGCCCACCGAGAAGACCGTCAAAGTCTCCTCCGACATGAATTTACGAGCCCATTTCAAAATGGTTGGGATGATAAAAACGCCACCCACATACCAAACCAGCAGGAAGAAAACAAGTTTTAAAACACTAAACAACAGCTCTTTACCATCGAGAGCCGTGCTCACAGCCAACGTGGAGAGGATCACCATCATCAAGATAGCGGCTAAGTCCTCCACCACAAGAACACCTATCACACCGCCGGTGAACTTCTCCCCTTTCAGTTTCAAGTCCTCGAAAGCCTTGGCAATGATGGTGGTAGATGACATGGACAGCATAGCCCCCAGGAAAATACTATCCATCTGTGACCAGCCCATCAGCTTGCCTAAGAAAAAGCCGATGATACACATGGACACCAACTCTGTGAGGGCAGTGATGCCTACAGTCCCCGCTTGTTTTTTTAATTTCTTGAAACTGAATTCCAAACCGATGGCAAACAGCAGAAAGACCATGCCAATCTCACTCCACACCTCCACGCTTTCATGGTCGATAATCACGGGAAACCATGGAAAATAAGGGCCGATAAGCAATCCTGCGATGATATAGCCAAGCACTAACGGCTGTTTTAACCATTTGAAAATAATTGTAGTGACACCCGCAGTAACGAGGATTAAAGCAAGGTCTGAAAATAAAGCGGGAACAGATTCCATGGATATTGAAAATTAAAAATTGAAAGATGCAAAGATACAAAAAAAGAGGGATTGACCCTCATTTTTTTTGAAGTAAGAAATAAGAAGACAGAAGTCAGAAGATAGAATCCTGAGCTCTATCTTCTGACTTCTGTCTTCAGTATTCTTAAAGCAGGTGACAAGTGACGGTCAAACCAGCCATCACGATGGAGACCATGCTCATCAGCTTGATAAGGATGTTCAATGAAGGACCTGACGTATCTTTGAAGGGGTCGCCGACGGTATCACCGACGACGGTAGCCTTATGATTGTCAGAGCCTTTACCTCCGAAGTTACCTTCTTCGACATATTTCTTCGCATTATCCCAAGCACCGCCTGAGTTAGCCATGAACACAGCCATCACAAAGCCAGTGGCGAGTCCGCCGATCAACAGGCCCATCACACCGGGAACGCCGAGGATGACACCCGTGAGGATCGGGACGATGATAGCGAGGATGGAAGGCACCAGCATCTCGTGCTGTGCACCCTTGGTAGAGATAGCCACACAACGTTCGTAGTCAGGCTCGGCCTTGCCTTCAAGGATTCCCTTGATGGTGCTGAACTGACGACGCACTTCTTCGACCATCTTCTGGGCAGCGCGACCCACCGCGTTCATTGTCATGCCGCAGAACACGAAGGCCATCATGGCACCGATGAAGACACCCACGAGAACGACAGGATTCATCAAGTTGACGTTATAGGCATCCATGAAGTCAATCAAAGAAGCTTCTTTGACCTGATCGACCGTCCAGGCCACGGTGTCAGTCACCTTGGCCATGCCGGTGGAGGCAGCGCCTGCCACACGGACGAGGGCGATCTTAATCTCTTCGACGTAAGAGGCCAGCAGGGCGAGTGCGGTCAGAGCAGCGGAGCCGATAGCGAAGCCCTTGCCAGTAGCAGCCGTGGTGTTGCCGAGGGCGTCGAGAGCGTCGGTACGTTTACGAACCTCAGGTTCGAGGCCACTCATCTCAGCATTACCACCCGCATTGTCGGCGATGGGACCGTAAGCGTCAGTAGCCAGGGTGATTCCCAAGGTGGAGAGCATACCCACAGCGGCGATGCCGATGCCATAGAGACCCATGGAGAGATTCTTGGCGTTGAATGACAGATTGAAGCCATTGGCGCAGAGATAAGCCAGCACGATAGCCACACCCACGGTGACCACCGGGATAGCGGTGGAGAGCATACCGAGACCCAGACCGGAGATAATCACCGTAGCGGGGCCCGTCTTGGAGCTCTCAGCCACCTTTTGGGTGGGTTTGTAGCTTTGCGAAGTGTAATATTCCGTAGCCTTGCCGATAATGACGCCAGCGAGGAGGCCGACGACCACCGACAGTGACACATGCCACCATTGGCTGGTCTCAGTGCCGAACAGCCAGGCGAAGATGCCGAAGGTGGCGGCAGCAATCAACACAGCGGCAGTGTTGGTACCACGTGAGAGCGCACCCAGCAACTCTTTCATGCCAGCGTTCTCTTTGGTACGCACCAGGAAGATACCTATTAATGAAAGGATCACACCCACAGCGGCGATGAACATCGGAGCGAGCACCGCTTTCATCTGCAAGCCCTCCACAGCGGAAGTGGCGAAAGCGGAGGCACCCAATGCCATGGTAGCCAGGATGGAACCAGCGTACGATTCATAAAGGTCAGCACCCATACCAGCGACATCACCGACGTTGTCACCGACGTTGTCAGCAATGGTAGCCGGGTTACGCGGGTCGTCCTCCGGGATGTTGAACTCGGTCTTACCCACGAGGTCAGCACCGACGTCAGCGGCCTTGGTGTAGATACCACCACCAACACGGGCGAACAAAGCCTGTGTGGAGGCACCCATACCGAAGGTCAGCATGGTGGTGGTGATGGTCACAAGGTCAGCCTCGGCACCCACCATCTTAAGGAGATTAGTGCCTTTCAAGACCAGGAACCACACGGAGACGTCAAGCAAAGCAAGACCCACCACGACAAGACCCATCACAGCGCCGGAGCGGAAAGCGACCTTCAAGCCACTGTTCAACGAGCGACGCGCGGCGTTAGCAGTACGAGCCGAGGCATAGGTGGCGGTCTTCATGCCAAAGAAACCCGCCAAGCCAGAGAAGAAACCACCGGTGAGGAAGGCGAACCACACAATGCCGTTCTGTAAATGGAACAGGCTCATGACAAAAAACACAATCGCCAGCACGATAAATACGATGATGACCACCTTGTACTGCTGTTTCAAGTAGGCCATAGCACCTTTACGAACATGTGCGGCGATCTTCTTCATTAAATCAGTGCCTTCGTCTTCTTTCATCATGGATTTGTAGAAGAAGAAAGCGAATGCAAGCGCCAAAATTGAGGCGGCAAGCACCCAATAAACGACTGAGAGACTCATAGAAATTTAATTAAGTTATACATAAATGAATTACAAATTTCTAATACCAAGATTCCAAAGTTACGTTTAAGGAGACAAAATTATGAACAAATCCAAAAAAGCAAAAACATTTTTTAAAAAAAATGCGAATCTTTTTTTTTCTTGGAAAAGTCAAGAAATGTCTCTAATTTTGTCATTTGAAGGGGAATAGATACCAACACAAGCTATCTTTTTGAAAATGAATAAAATTGCATTAGAGATCAAAGGACTTTTGTACAGTGAGTCGCAAAGTGGGGCCTACGTGTTGATTTTGGGCGACAAGCATTCAACCCGTCGTTTACCGATTGTCATTGGCAACAATGAGGCTCAGTCCATCGCACTGGGCTTAGAGGACACTCCTTCATCGCGTCCCCTCACCCATGACTTGTTCAAGCGTTTTGCGGAGCATTACAGTGTGGAGCTATTAGAGGTTGTCATCACCAGGTTTCGTGAGGGGGTCTTTTATGCGATGCTGGTCTGCAAGCAAGGCGATGACATTTCCATGATTGACTCGCGTCCTTCCGATGCCATCGCGTTGGCGGTCAGGTTCCATTGTCCCATCTCTGCTTACGAAAACGTGATGGAAGAGGCGGGCATCGAGATGGACGAGGTGAAAGACATGGAGGGCAACCCCGACGACAAGGACAAAGAGCCTTTGGAATCCGACGACACTTTAGGAGGCAGCATCGACGAGTTCCTCAACAAATACGAGACGCTGGAGAACCTGACACTTGACCAGCTTCAGCAACTCTTGCAGATGGCCATTGACGAGGAAAACTACGAGAAAGCCGCTGAGCTTCGTGATATTATCAATGAAAAAAACCAATAAATTTTGAATTCTAACTAAACTTTAATCTATATGAAAGGTATTAAATTCAGACTGATTGTGATGAACTTCCTGATCTTTGCGGTTTGGGGAGCTTATTTATGTTCTTTGGGTATTTATTTAGGCCGTATTGGCATGGGGGCTCATATCGGAAAGTTTTTTGCCATCCAAGGTATCGTGTCACTATTCATGCCCACACTCATCGGCATCATTGCGGACCGTTGGGTGCCGGCGCAAAAGATGTTAGGCATCTGTCATTTCCTGGCGGCGGTCTTCATGGCATTGGCTGGATATATGGGCATGAAGTACGGCAACGAAGTCACCTTCGGACAGATTTTTCCCTATTATGCGTTGAGTGTAGCCTTTTTCATGCCAACTATAGCATTAGGTAACTCCGTGTCATACAATGCGTTGACTCAAGCCGGATTAGACACGGTAAAGGCCTTCCCTCCTATCCGGGTGTTTGGAACCATTGGATTCATTCTCTCCATGTGGATTGTCAACTTCACTGGATTCAAAGACAATTACATGCAGCTGTTCATCTCCGCCGCTTGGGGCATCATTCTGGCTGTATATGCCTTTACCTTACCGAACTGTCCCGTGAACAAGACTGCCAAAGGCTCATCGTTTGTGGACACCTTTGGACTCCGCGCCTTCTCACTTTTTAAAGACGGCAAGATGTGTGTGTTTTTCATCTTCTCGTTCCTGTTGGGCATGTGCCTTCAGGTTACCAACGGCTTTGCCACACCATTCCTTGACGCCTTTGGAACTGACCCTCAATACGCAAATGCTTTCGCGGTGAAAAACAACGTGTTCCTCTCCTCCATCTCACAGGTATCGGAGACCTTATGCATCCTGCTCATTCCATTTTTCTTAAAGAGATTCGGCATCAAGAAGGTGATGCTTATCGCCTTTATCGCTTGGGCTCTACGTTTCTTCTTCCTCGGTGCGGGCAGTCCGACAGGATTCGGTTTGGTGCTGTTAATCCTCTCGATGATTGTTTATGGCGTGGCTTTCGACTTTTTCAACATCAGCGGATCGCTCTTTGTGGACCAGAACACGGATGAAAGCATCCGGTCAAGTGCGCAAGGAGTATTCATGATGATGACCAATGGTTTGGGTGCTACGATCGGTTCTTTCTGTGCGCAAGCTGTGGTGAATCATTTCGTATTCAACCCATCAACTGCCGACCCGAATTTCAACGTGATGGGTGGCTGGTCAACCGCATGGTACGTCTTCGCCGCCTTTGCCCTTGTGGTAGGCATCTTGTTCGCCATCCTGTTCAAATACAAACACCATCCTGAACAGGCGTAAACGATGAAGCAATACCTCGACCTCTTACAACATATCCTTGACCACGGCGTGCAAAAAGGCGACCGCACGGGAACAGGCACCATCAGCGTGTTCGGGTACCAGATGCGTTTTGACCTCTCCGAAGGGTTTCCTTTGGTGACCACCAAGAAGGTGCATCTGAAATCAATCATCTATGAACTGCTCTGGATGCTCAACGGCGACACCAACATCCAATATTTGCATGACCACAAGGTCAGCATCTGGGATGAATGGGCTGACCCGAATGGCGACCTCGGACCTGTTTATGGCGCACAATGGCGCAACTGGAACGACGAAGGCATCGACCAAATCAAGGACGTGGTGAAAAGCATCCAAGAAAACCCCAATAGTCGTCGCCATATCGTGACGGCATGGAACCCTTCGGTGCTTCCTGATGAACACGAGAAAGATTTTGCCGCCAATGTCCGCAACGGCAAAGCCGCCCTTCCTCCCTGCCACGCCTTTTTCCAGTTTTACGTGGTGGAAGGAAGACTCTCCTGTCAGCTCTACCAACGCAGTGCGGATGTCTTCCTTGGCGTTCCGTTCAACATCGCCTCATACGCCCTGCTCACCTTGATGATGGCACAGGTATGCGGCTTGCAACCCGGTGAGTTCATCCACACCTTTGGAGATGTACATATTTACAATAATCATATAGAACAAGTAAAAACACAACTTTCAAGGAGTCCTCGCCCGTTGCCCACCATGCAACTTAACCCCGAGGTAAAAGACATCTGCGGTTTCCAATACGAGGATTTCACCTTAATTAATTATGATCCTTGGCCGACCATCAAGGGAGAGGTATCCGTTTAATTGAGAATTGATAATTTAGAGATATGACGTTATCTATTATTGTGGCGATGGCCAAAAACAGGGCTATCGGCAAAGACAACCAGCTGATTTGGCACATCAGCAACGACATGAAACATTTTAAGGCGGTAACCTTAGGGCACGCGGTCATCATGGGTTATAACACTTGGAAGTCGCTTCCGGGACAACGACCGCTACCACATCGCCGCAACATCATCATCTCCTCCCGTCTTGAGCAAGAGCCAGAGGGTTTTGAGTTAGCCCATTCCATCCAAGAGGCGTTAGCGCTTGTCAGTGACGAAGAGGAAGTGTTTGTCATCGGCGGAGGCAGCATCTACGAGCAGCTCCTTCCGAAAGCAGATTATCTTTATCTCACCCGAATTGACAGAAACTTTGAGGCAGACACTTACTTCCCTTTCATCAACTTCGAGAACTGGAACCTGATTGAGTTGGAAGTCATCGACGACGACCCGCAGGTAGATTACTCATACCGGTTTGAGGTTTGGGAGAAGAAGTGAGCATTGAGAGTTGAGAAATAAAAAAGGCGGAGCCTACTTTTTGCAAGGGGCTCCGCCTTTTGTTTTCTGTATTCTGTGTTCTTATCGAATCACCGACAGTTTCTTGGTAGTTTCACCGTTTGCGGTGATGACTCTGACCATGTAAAGGCCTGATTCGACATCGCTGAGGTTAATCACGGTGCTATTGCCTTGGCAACGGCTGCTGTGAACCATTTGTCCCACCGTGTTATAGACCATCACTTCCTGAAGCTCATCGCCTTCGATGGTGAAGCTGTCCTTGGTAGGATTCGGGAACAAGTTGACGTTATGAGCGACGGACTCACCCAATCCTGTAGGATCGAAATAAGCAGTGACATAGAACTGGTTGGGGTCATTAACCCAGGCAGCGGGAGCGGAATAGCATTCGATGCTATGGTAATAAGCCACCACCTTGTAATTATAATAGCCCTCTTGAGTCAAACCAGCGTCCGTATAATTGGTTGCTGAGGATCCAGCGGTCTTGATCTTCACATAATCCTCATCATTCGCACCTTTGCGGTAGATATAGAAACCAGAGAGGCCATCGGAGACTTCAGGTCTTTCCCACACCACTTTGAGCTTATGCTGAGGTGTTACTTCCACATCCAAATTGGTAGCAGGATAGCAGCCATCACCAGCATTAGCGCAGGATTCGTTGGATGCCTCCATGTTTTCACCACCCAAGCTGAGGAAGACCACATAATAGCAGTGGCCACCCATAGGAGCGTTATGATCCACAAAAGAGGTACCCTCAATCACTGTATGGTTCAAAATACCATCACGATAGACGTTATAGCCATAACCTTCCTCTGCGACACCATTCCAGGAGACGTTGATGTCGTTGGGATTGTTCTCGTCACGAACTGCCACCAAGTTAGTCGGCACGCTGACGCCTTGTGGATTGCCACAACCGTTATTCGTACTGAAAATCACGCCTTCTGCGAGGTCGTTTGAAGAGCCCGAGAACGTGAAGACCGAGTTATTTTGAGAATCTTTCAGGATGATATTCATGCTTGGCACTTCAGCGGTAGGAGCATTCCAGACAAAGAAGACGTGACCGATTGGAAGGCTTACAGGCACGGAAGCGGGGCTTGAGGAGGTAGTGGTGCAGGTTTTGATTTCGGTGCCAGCGGCGTTGCAAATCGTCACCGAGCCACCACGCCAGCCTTGAGCATGGGTAGAAGTCATCATGAGCGTCCAATTGCAGGTTGGTCCAAAGCCCACAGGATCAGAATGGTTGATCTTGCCATGGGCACCATTGCTGACTGCATAGACATGATAGGTGAAATAATCATAACGGGGAACCTCGTTGTCAACGTAAGTCATCGTCGCACCAGGATTGGCATTCGGGAGGGTAGCGATCACTTCATTGTTACGCATGACGACGATATGGTCGATACCACTAAGGTTCTGGTTGTTCAGGTTCTTGGTAGGATTGACCCAAGTCAAGGTGGCGCTCAATTCGGTGTCAGAGGCGGGGGTCACGGTGAGGTTGGTAGGATTCTGAGGGGTGTTATTGTAAATCTCGGCGGGGACAAAGTTGAAGATAGCGCCGTCGTTCACATGGTAATCTTGGGTTTCAAAGGTGAACCAGTCATCACCGCTGCCGCTCCAGCCCCAGTTGAAGTGGTAGAAGTCATTGTCATTATAACCATCAAGCACGAAAGCGTGGCCGTAAGGAGCACCTTCCTCCGTACCGGAATAAAGCAGAGGCCAGCCCATATCCAAAGACTCTTTCACTTTCTGAGCCCAGACAGCGGCACCAAAATTCGCTCTTCTCTGATACGCAGCTTGATTGGTATATCTGAAATAGGTAGAGATCACCTGTGAGGCTAACAGGCTGTTCGAGCCAGAGCCGTCATAATCCCAGTCCATATCCACAGCGACAGCGCAATGGAACATCAGGGTAGCCACAGCGTCAATCTCAACTTGTGGAGAAGATGAGTTAATGCTCACGGGCATGTTATCCCAGTCGTAGGTGGTGGCGCCAAAGTTAGCGGTCAAGGTATGTGAGGGGACACCGCCAGGAGTGGGGTGAGCTTGAGAGGTATAGGTGTGAGAGCCTTGACCCTGAAGCGGGTGATTCCAACGTTTCATAATCTGAGCCATGGCAGTAGCCACGCAGCCCACATAAAAATGGCCTCCTGAGCCGCCAGCGTATGCGGGGCAATAGTAGTTATAGGGATATTTCTGGTCCCATTTGGTCTGGCAGAGGTAATCCACGCCACGACCACCGTTTTTCGACATCAAACGGCCTTCATTCAAAACCATTTCCCATTCGGCAGCGACATCAGGGGTAGGCATCCCAGTGCTCACCGAATTTCTGCCCTCTTGGATGGTTTTGAGGTAATAAGCCAAACCAGGGTTAGTGGGATCGAAGACGTTTGAGTTGGAATAACCAATGACAGGGCGGTAGAAGTCATCACCAGAGACGACGACATAACCCTCTTGGCCAATGTTGAATACATAGAATGCGGCATCTCCTTTATCCATTACAGGAGCATAAACGAGTTCGAGGTCAGTGCCTCTTGTTTGCATGGAGGTTTGGGCAAACTGTTGTCCAACCATTTTAGCCTTATTGACATCCACCGGGCCGGCAGTCAAAAAGCCGACACCGAGCATCAAGGCTAACATACTGAGTAAGTACTTTTTCATATTAGAAATTTAGTTTAATTAGAAATATTTCCTTTAGCTTGAAAAAAACGGACAAATTTAGCGAAAAAAAACGTAGCTCGCCATAAAATAAGGTGATTTTTATGTTTTTTGCTCTTTTTTCTTGGCGGCAGGGAATAAGATATTATTCAAAATCAACCGATATCCAGGAGAATTCGGGCACATGTCCAACTCCGTTGGCGGGTCACCCACGATATGTCTGTAATCTTCAGGATCATGTCCTCCCAGGAAGGTCCAGAAGCCATTCCCGAAATTACCATGGATGTAACGGTCTTCATCGAAAGCCGCATTGTCGCCCAGCACAATGACACTGGGTTTGACGTAAGCTTTTCTGAAGGCTGTGGTCTGCCCCATGAAGCCTTTGATGAGGCGTTCATGACACTGGGTCAGCATGGTAGGCACGGGATCCCATTTGGCTGAGAAGTCGAACAACAGGAAGAAATCGTTACTTTCCTTCACGGTACGAGCCCGTTCCACAGGCACATCGATATTAGAGACTTCATATTCCTGAGGGTTAATAGACACAGAGAAGTCGGTGAATGCGAAGCAGTTATCATAGTTCAAGCGCTGAGGATCACCAGGATGGATTGGATCCCCGTCGAACATATAGTCACAGATGTCGAGTCCTTCAGCGGCAAGAGCGATGTCATAGCTGTCGGGAGCGGAACACATGGCAAACATATAACCACCTCCTGCGACAAATTCGCGGATTTTTTTGGCCACGGCCAGCTTCAGCTGTGAGACTTTTGAGAATCCCCAACGCTCAGCGGTGGCTTGTTGCAGTTTCACATCCTCCTGATACCAAGGGTAGTTATGGTATCTAGCCCAGAACTTCCCATATTGCCCCGTGAAGTCTTCATGATGCAGGTGCAGCCAGTCATAGGAAGGCAGCATCCCTTGCAACACCTCGTCATCGTAAAGCACATCGTAAGGAATCTCGGCGTAGGTGAGCACCAGTGTCACCGCATCATCCCATGGAAGGGAGTTCTTGGGGGCATATACCGCCACCTTCGGCACTTTTTGCAGCTTCATCTCGTCCATGTTGACCCCAGGGTCGGCAATCTGAGCCAAAATGGCATCCGCTTGGGCATCCGCGATGACCTGATACGACACACTGCGCATCTTGCATTCTTTCTCAAACATCTCGTGATAGGGAATCAAGTAACTGCCCCCCTTATAATTCAACAGCCAGCTGATTTCCACCTCGCGTTGCAAGACAAAATAGGCTACGCCGTATGCTTTCAGATGGTTTGTCTGCGTGTTATCCATCGGAATCAACAGATACGCCGCACGACTTGGCAACGCCATCGCCATAAACAAGCCAACCAACAAAATGACAATCTTTCTCATGAATCTGTCTATTACAAAATAACTTGCAAAGTTACATTTTTTCTCTATTCACCGCATGGATTTTTTTAGTTGTTATTATTTTCATAATTTTGTAATATTTCAATCATTTATTATATATTTGCAACACCAAATTTCAATTGTCATGGCTTCCACAAAAAGAAAAATCAACAAAGGACTCATTGTTCTCAACAAAGGAGAACGCATCGCCGTCATCAGCCTTCTCTCAATGATTGTTATCTTATTAGGTTTCAGCATCTTTCGTCCAATGATAAAGCTCTCAAGAAAAGATATGATGGCCTTTCACCGACTGGATTCCCTGTTGGCGGTACAAGATGCCCTTCTACGGCAGCAAGAACAACAGCAGTCACTACAAGAGTCTAAAACTCCTGACAACATAACATATAACAAAAAACAGGAACCAAATGAAAAGACCTACTATCACAACTATACCGAGACAAAGCCCCAGCAATTTCAACATAAGAAACCGCACAAAGAATCCCGCACCGCATCCGAAACCACCCATCATGCCACTCAAAAAGTGCCCCTGGCTCCTATTGATATCAACCAAGCCGATTCAACGGAACTACTTGCGCTTCCACAAATCGGGGCCACCATGGCCAGTCGCATCCACCGCTACCGCAACCGTCTTGGCGGTTTTGTCTCCATGGAACAACTTTTTGAAATCAAAGGCATGGACACTGCGAGATTCGAGACCGTCAAACCATATATCACAATCAATATCAAAGAATTACAAACCATCAACGTCAACCAAGATGAGTTCAAGACGTTACTCCGTCATCCTTATCTTGAATACGAACAGGTGAAAGCCATTGTAAACCATCGGGAGCGTAAGGGAATGATTACCAGCTGGAAACAGCTAAGGGAAATCATCGGCGAGGTGAATCCCTTGTTGGAGCGATACCTTGTTTTTTGAGGTTAGAAGAACCCCGTTAATAGTTAGAGGAACCCCGTTTGAGGTTTGAGAAATCCCGTTTGAGGTTTGAGGAACCCCGTTTGAGGTTTGAGAAACCCCGCTTGAGGTAAAGGTACCCCGTTAGGGGTTAAAGCTCGGTAGAACAGAACCAGGGTAGTACGCTCCCCCTCTCCGCCATGGAAAGGGGGCTGGGGGGTGAGGCACTCTATTATCAAGCAAGTTTGAGCAAAGGGTCAAATGAGTCCCGTGACGAAGATTACGGCGATGGCAACGGGAGCCAAGTACTTGATAATAAAGAAAATGGCACTCTTAATAGAGAGTTTCAGTTTCCCTTCGTTGGTGATTTCGGCATCAAACTCTTTCTTACCCATAATCCAACCCACAAAGATGACGATGAACAAAGCGCCAAGAGGAAGCAAGATTTTGGCGGAGAGGAAATCGAGGCTGTCGAAGAAGGAAAGGCCACCAATGGTGAATCCGCTACCGTCTTTGAGGCTCAAAGAGGCAAACACACCAACCGCCATGCAGCCCAGCGATGCGAGAACCGTGGCCCATCGACGGGAAAGGTGAAGCTCCTCCACCAGATAGGCAACAATCACCTCCAGCAAAGAGATGGTGGAAGTCAAGGCAGCCACGGCAAGCAGCACGAAGAAGATGATACAGAAGAAATATCCCCCTGACATCTGGTTGAAAATCATAGGCAGTGTGTTGAATACCAACCCCATACCTGCTGTTGGTTGGATGCCAAATGAGAAAGCCGCTGGAAAAATCACGATGCCAGCCAGCACGGCCACCAGAGTGTCGGCCAGCGTAACCGACAAGGCTGTGGTGGTCATATTGTCGTCTTTCCGGATATAAGATCCGTAGGTAATCAGCACTCCCATTCCCATGCTGAGGGAGAAGAACGCCTGGCCTAACGCGCTGATCATCACCGGTCCGGTGATTTTTGAGAAGTCAGGTTTGAACAAGAAACGGAGTCCATCGTTAGCGCCTGGCAAGGTGACAGAACGCACACCCAAGACGATGAGAATCACCACTAAAACCGGCATCAGGACCTTGGTATATTTCTCGATACCTTCCGAGACGCCCTTAAACACCACAAAACCAGTAAGAAGAATAAAGATGCCTTGCCACAAGACGTTTTTCCAACCTATATTATGGAAGGCAGCGAAATCCGCTTCGATGGTAGCGAGATCACGACCATGGAACTGGTTTCCAACTGCTTTGATGATATACTCAAGCGTCCAGCCAGCCACCGTGGAGTAGAATGCCATGATGATAAAAGCGCAAAGCACGCCCATATAGCCAAGGAAAGGCCATCCCGAACGGGGGCGCAGCATCCTGAAAGCTCCAATGGGGTTTTTCTGTGTCCGTCGGCCGATGACAAACTCACTGAGCATCACGGGAACGCCGAGGCACAAAACGATAAGGAGATAAACTATCAAGAAAGCCCCTCCTCCGTTGTTGCCCAATTCACAGGGGAAACGGTAGATATTACCCAGTCCCACCGCAGAACCAGCAGCGGCGGCGATGATTCCTAACTTGGATCCAAAACCATCACGACTCATGATGTAAAGTATTAGGATTTAATAAATTAACTATGTTTCTCACCGAAAGCAAGGTCACCAGCGTCGCCCAGACCAGGAACGACGTATGCTCTTGCCGTCAACTCGTCGTCCACTGAGCCCACCCAAATAGTCACGGGTTTACGCGACATGCGGCTACGCACATGCTCCAGGCCATCCAACGAGGCTACAGCAACGGCAATATGGATATGCTTAGGCTCCTGATAATCACCCAATAAACCTTCAATGGTCTTCACAAGCGACTCCCCAGTAGCCAGCAGAGGATCACAGACTACCAACACCCGGCCATCCAAATCAGGCGACGAGAAATACTCCACTCTGATCTCCGAGTCGTCATCTTTGTCATACTTTCGATAGGCAGCGATAAAGGCATTGTCGGCATGATCAAACATGTTCAGCATCCCATGATGAAAAGGAAGTCCAGCACGAAGAATAGTGGCCAACACAGGTTGTTCTGAAAGCACACGTACTTCCTTGACACCCAAAGGAGTAACCACTTCTTTAACTTCATACTCCATGGTCTTGCTAATCTCGTAAGCCATGATTTCACCAATCCGTTCCAAATTACGACGAAAACGCAAACGATCCTGTTGGATGTTCACGTCACGGATTTCTGACAGCAGATGATTGAAAAGGCTGTCTTGATTCTCAAAATTAATAATGTCAACCATAATGCAAATGTTTGACACAAAATTACAACAAAATCCAAATAATAAAAAGAAAAATAGAATTTTTTCTTAACATCTATAGAAATAGGTGATAAGTATAACCGGGATATGACACCACCTCAGCACCAAACCCATGATAAAAACGAGCCAGCTGATCATCGTCAGAACCCTCAAAATCCAAAAACATGGGCTGCTGCGAAAAAGACTTAATCACCGAATCAAGCAGAAAAGTCATAGCTTGACAAGCTTTACCGGCTACACTATTTCCTGAAAAAAGAAAGGTAATACGTTGCTTATATACAAGAAATAAAGCACCACATATAATTTTATCATTATCAATGGATTGAATAGCGTAAATGAAAGCATTACTTGAAGATAAAGCAACAGCTGACAATTGTTCAAGACGGGCGTATTCTGCATCCCCCCAGTGACTCAGCTTGGCACCGCGGTCTTCACGGAAAAGAGACACTATCGGATGCAGTTCATTCAAGGAAACAAAGCGAAGACTATGATTCAAGGATTTCTTTAGATTACGCCTCGTATTTTCATGATAATGAGAAAATAAATAATCATAATCATGATTCAAATCGAGCAAATGATTACGATGAAAATCCACGCCCAACATCTCTTTGGGGATAGGGTTATGTTCGTTCAATCGAATCTCAATCAAGAGATACTTTTTCGGGATGGCATGCAAGAAAGAGGACGTGGTTTCAGCGGTCACCTGGTAACGGGAAAAAACGCCTAACTGTTGCACAAAAAAAGGCTGGCAAAGATAAGGGATAAAGAATTTTCTTTTTCGTGTTATAGGCATGACACTAAGATAGTTATCGCCATCCATCTCAACCAATGCTTCCCATCCAGGATGCACCACATCGAGATACCACGACCAAGCATAGACAAGCCCGTTGACCGCATGTTCGATGCAATCATCCCAGCGTTTTTTGTCGATTTCTTCGTATGTAAGATAGGTGATCATACGCCATATTCCAAAATACGGCGATACAAATCGGGCCATCCAGCCCATCGTTTTTGTCCGCCAAGGGTCTCATTATGCGTTAAAAAGATGAAGGTTCCATTCACATTTTTTACTTCATCTATTACTTTAGTTATAATATCATAAGAGTCTTTAATATTGACGTTTAGGTAATCACGTAGTGTTCCATCCATCACGGCAAAAGGATGGATGGTTAAGGAAGTGGTGACATCGTTTTCGAGGTCATAGAAGCGAAAAGGCACGGCAACGCCTGCACGGAACCCCACTTGTGAGGCGTAACCCATAGTAAAGTCATCCTTTATATCAAGCTCTATAAGTCGCTGATAACTACGTGGTAATGTCATTCTCAAAAAATGCTGTCGGCTCTTGGTTACTTCTCTATTCAGCACACTTGACAGTCGGTCCACTTCCTCTTTCAGCCTCACTGGATCGAGGTAGGATGAGAAAGAGGGATGGATGCCCACATCCGCGTGGTCTCCGATATCCTTAATTAATGTTCTAAAGTCATCTTTGCGGATGGAGATACTTTTGTCGTTGGTGTCATAATCGCCACAATGGATAAAATAGATAGGTTTCAGGTGGAACTCCTCTTGCAGTTGGAATTGGAAATCAAAGCTGTCAAAGGGATCCTTTTCATGTTTAAAAAGCACGCGGTTTCTTCTTCGCATCTCCTCCATATCCCCTGTCGAGAGGTCTTTCAGATACCCACCCACGGTACGGAAAAAGCCTTTGTGAAGGTATGCCCAAGCCGCATCCACATCGTATGTAGCTTGGAAATGGTATTTCCTTGTGGCCATTTTGTCTTCGAGATGAAGGCGTTTGGCCAGTTCCATCACCCAGAGATCGACGACGGGTTTAGCCAGTATCCCAAGTTGGAACAGGCAGGAAGACTCCGGCTTGAACCGTCCGTACTGGTCTCTGATTTGAGGGAGATACTCCTCATAGCGTGAAATCAAATAGAACGATGCGGCAAACACATCAAAAGGCATGATGGAACGCTGTCCATAGACAGGAAACATGGCTTTAACATCCAGAAAGTCAAATGATTTAAGATCCTGTTCACAGATATCACGTTCAAAGAGGAGGCGCACTGATTTCTGGAAAGGCTCATCCCACAAAGGGTTGTCGCCATAGCTCATTTTAAGCCCGTCGAAGTCCCGGAACATGGTCTTGTCGGTAGTCAGATTAAAAGGCACCCCCATCCTCTCCCGGAAGATGAAATCAATAATATAATGCAGCCGGTTGGTTATTTTGGGAACGAGAATCAGCATATCCGTCAAATTATTGAGCAAACATAAAGAAAAAAAACGGATTATCATCAAAAGGCAGCAAAAAAAAGTCTATCTTTGTAGATTCATTTTTATAAGAAGAATTCATGGATAATTTCATCGTATCAGCGAGAAAATATAGGCCTGTCACTTTTGACACGGTGGTTGGGCAACAGTCAATCACAACCACTTTGAAAAACGCCATCCGCAACAACACGTTGGCGCAAGCTTTCTTGTTTTGCGGTCCCCGAGGTGTTGGCAAGACCACTTGCGCCCGTATCATGGCCAAGACCATCAACTGCCTTCATCCCACTGAGAACATGGAGGCTTGTGATGAGTGCGAGTCGTGCCGGGCTTTCAACAACAACGCTTCATTCAACATCTATGAGCTTGATGCGGCATCGAACAACTCGGTGGATGACATCAGGAATCTGGTGGAGCAGGTAAGGATTCCTCCGCAGATCGGCCAATACAAAGTCTATATCATCGATGAGGTCCACATGCTCAGTACTGCTGCTTTCAACGCCTTCTTGAAGACCTTGGAAGAGCCGCCCGAGTATGCGAAGTTCATTCTGGCCACCACCGAGAAGCACAAAATCATCCCGACCATCCTCTCAAGATGCCAGATATTTGATTTCAAGCGCATTACCATAGAAGACATTGAGAAGCATCTGGCTCATGTGGCGGCGATGGAAGGCATCCATGCGGAACCGGAAGCTTTAAACATCATCGCCCAAAAGGCGGATGGAGCCCTTCGTGACGCTTTGTCGATCTTCGACCAGATGGTCAGTTTCTCCGGAAAAGAGATCACCTATCAGTCTGTCATCGAGAATCTCAACGTTCTCGACTATGACTATTATTTTAAGATTGTGGATGACATGCTTCACGGGAATACCAGTGATATCCTGCTGCTTCTCACCGACATCATCAGCAAAGGCTTCGAGCCTCAACATTTCATCTCAGGCATGGGCAATCATTTGAGAAGCCTGATGGTGAGCAAAGACTCGGCCACAACCCAACTCTTGGAGGTCAGCGAACAGCTCCGGCAACGTTATATCAATCAGGCGCAACGCTGTCCCCTGCCCTTCCTCATTAAGGCTTTGGACCTCAACGACCAATGCGATATCAATTATCGGAGCAGCAGCAACAAACGACTTCACTTAGAAGTCAACCTGATGAAAATGACCACGTTAATACAGGCAACGCCAAACCCTACGCAGGGCGGAGTTAATCCGCCTGTCTCGAATCCCACCTCACAACCCACCCCAACGGCATCAAAACCCACATCGTCTAACCCAACAACTTCAAACCCAGTAACTTCGACACCAATAAAATCAACCCCAACAGTATCTAACCCAGTAACTTCTAACCCAACAGTATCTAACCCAACAGGATCTAACCCAGTAACTTCTAACCCAACAGGATCTAACCCAGCAACTTCTAACCCAACAATATCTACCCCAGCTTCGACCCCAACGGTCTCAATACCGACCACCCAACAGCCTTCTACGCAGAACGTTTCCACCTCTCCCCGCCCCCGTGCTCGTGGAGGATCAAGTACGATCTCCATCACCAACTCCTTAGCGGAAGCCACCAAAAAGGACGAAGATGAAGAACCCACCTGGGACTCTCCCTTCACGCAGCAACAGCTTGAAGAGTCATGGTACGAATTTGTCAACAAATACAAGAAGATTTCACCAAACTTCGCAGCTGGCTTGGGGAAATACAAGCCCCAGCTGAAACCGAATTTCGAAATCCATTTCAACGTTGACAATATGCTGTTTGAGAACGACACCGAAGGCATGAGCTCTTTGAAAAGTCATCTCAAAAACACTTTACACAACAACCAATACACCCTGGTTCCCGAACTGATGGAGAAACCCGCTGAAATTGAGGCCTATACCGACAAAGAAAAATTTGAGAAGTTGGTTCAGGCACACCCCGAGCTGCGGAAACTACAGATGGAACTACGGCTGGAGGGAGACCTTTAAGAGGTGAGAGGTTTTTGAATCTGAAACAATTGAAAAACACATATTTTTGTAACATGAGAAAAAAAGTATTAATTGCTATGATGGTAGCAGGAACAATGATTACCGGCTGCACGACAAAAGAAAAAGAACAAAATCAAGAACAAAAAAACATCGTGCCTGCCATTGAGTTGAGCAACATGGATCTCAGTGTGAATCCAGCGGATGACTTCTTCCGTTATGCCAACAACAACTGGTTGAAAAACAACCCAATCCCAGAGGAATACACCACCTACGGGGCTTTCACTGAGATTGACCAACGCAACGAGAAGCTCATCCAAGACATCATCGACGAGGCTTCCAAAGACACAAACGCCGCCCCTGGCAGCATGTCACAGAAAATCCGCGACTTCTACAACGCGGGCATGGACACCATAGCCATCAACAAACGTGGTTATCGGGAGCTTATCCCCTACTTTGCGCAGATCGACGGCATTACTGACAAGTCGCAGTTAGCAAGCTTGCTCGGCGACCTCCATTCCAATGGCTTCGGCGGTTTCTTCAACGCCGGCCCCAGCACCGACCCGAAAAACGCCAGCCAAGTCATCATGCACCTCTTCCAAGGTGGGTTGAGCCTCCCCGACCGTGACTATTATTTCGGTGAAGAGAACCAAGAAATGCGCGACAAGTTCGTTGAGCATGTATCCAACATGTTCCAACTCACAGGTGAAAAAGCCGATGAAGCTAATACGAAAGCCAACACCATCCTTACCTTCGAGACCAGCCTCGCCAAGAACTCTCTTACCCGTGTGGAACGCCGCGACCCTGACCGCACCTATAACAAGCGCACCGTCGCCGAGCTTCAAAAGTCCACACCTAACTTCAACTGGGGCGAGTATTTCAATAACGCAGGTGCCCCTGCCTTCGACAGCCTCAACGTGGGCATGCCCGACTTCATCACTGCCATGGATGGCATCATCCGCAAGACCGACCTGAACACCATCAAGGACTACCTGAAATGGAAGGTCATCACCAACAGCGCCAGTTTGCTGAGCGAGGATCTCGACAAAGAGGACTTCAACTTCTACAGCAACTATCTCTACGGCCAGGAAGTGCAACAGCCTCGCTGGCGTCGTGTACTCAATGCCACCTCAGGATGCCTCGGCGAAGCCATTGGCCAGCTCTATGTGGAGAAATACTTCCCCGCTGAGTCCAAAGAGAAGATGGTGAATCTCATCGGCAACCTCAAAGTCGCCCTCGGAGAACGCATCAAGAAACTCGACTGGATGAGCGACGAAACCAAGGAAAAAGCCATTTACAAACTCGACTGTGTCAACGTGAAGGTCGGCTATCCCGACAAATGGAAAGACTACGAGGGCCTCGACATCACAAACGAGTCATATTTCAAGAACTATCACAAAGTGATCCTCTTCGAGAACGCCCGCGAGATGGCAAAGATCGGCAAACCCGTTGACAAAGACGAGTGGTTCATGACCCCGCAAACCGTCAACGCCTACTATAGCCCCGACATGAACGAGATTGTGTTCCCTGCCGCCATCCTTCAGCCTCCGTTCTTCAACCCCGACGCCGACGACGCGGTCAACTATGGTGGCATCGGCGTGGTCATCGGCCATGAAATGACTCACGGCTTCGACGACCAAGGACGCAAATACGACGAAAAAGGCAACCTCAACGACTGGTGGACGGAAGAAGACGCCGTGAAGTTCAACGAGCGCACCGCCCAGTTAGTCAAGCTCTTCGATGAGTTCGAGCTGAGAGGACATCATATCAACGGCCAGCTCACCCTCGGCGAGAACATCGCTGACCTCGGCGGCCTTAACATCGCTTGGGATGCTTATCAGATGACTGACGAAGCCAAAGCCAACAAAAGCATCGACGGCTTCACCCCTGCCCAACGCTTCTTCATCAGCTATGGCACCATCTGGCGTAACAACATCCGTGACAAAGCCCTCGAACGTCGCATCAAGGAAGACGTCCACTCACCGGCGGAAGCCCGCGTGAACCGTACCCTTGGCTCCATGCCGCATTTCTATGAGGCATTCGACATCCAACCCGACAACAAGATGTATATCGCTCCAGAAGAAAGAGCAACCATCTGGTAATCAATATCATGGGAATCAAGAAATCGATTGCCAAACTTGGCTTCAAGGTCGGCAGGTGGAAGGTTGTCAACCAAGCCCCTGCCGACCTTGGCAATGCCGTCTGTATCGTCGCTCCCCACACCGCCATGGAGGATTTCTTCGTGGGGCTTTGCTTTTACTGGTACTACGACATTCCCTTTAAGGTGATGATCAAAAAAGAGTTCTTCAAGCCCGTCCTTGGCTGGATCCTCAAGAAAGTGGGCGGCATCCCAGTGGACCGCGGCAAACAGAACCACTTAGTGGAACAGATGATTGACATGTTCAGCAAAAACCAAAACACCCATCTCATCATCTGTCCCGAAGGCACACGCAAGAAGGTAAATCACTGGAAAAAAGGATTTTATGTCATCGCCGAAGGCGCCCATGTGCCCGTCATCCTGGGTTTCATCGACTACCAGAAACGATATTGCGGCATCGAAAGAATCTTCTACCCCACCGGTGACTACGAGAAAGACTTAGCCGAGATTTGGGACTATTACAAAGACGTAAAAGCCAAGTTCCCTGAGAAGTTCAATTTAGACGAGCAGTACAGGACGGAGCAAACTCCATCTTAATAAAAGTCCTTGGCACTAATGAGTGCATACACAATTATTGCGAGACGATATAATCCTCCACCGTCATTGTCTCTCTGTTGAACAACACGCCGACTTTCACCACTTTTCGGTTTTCGGTTTGGTAAGGAAGCGCATAACCTTTGCTGTTGATTTGGTCAAGCGCTTCTTGGGCGGTGCCGTTCACTTTCAATTCGAAGACGTAGGTGGTGCTGGGAAGCTTCACCACGAAGTCGATGCGTCCCCCGTGGCATTTCACCTGGGTTTGGGCATACACATTCATCATGTTGAATATCAGCCAGAAGGTATATTCATAGAAACCTTCCGAGGCGGCTGCCTCCTGTAGCTTCTTCTTGAAGCCCTCCACGTATGGGATGCCGGCGAGGAAAGCCCTCATCTCCTCCATCGCAGTGTTCATGTCCTCTTTGCGCAAGGCACGGTAGAACTTCAAGGCGAAACCGTCCTGTACCATACAGCCATCCAAACCTATATAAGCCGGGATGAGGCCGTCGATAAGACCCACCATAACCTCTTTGTTGGGAATCGAAAGGATGTAGGATTCCGTTTCACGATCATAATCCTTGATGGTGATATAGCCGCTTTGATAAAGCAGCGGCAAGGCGGTCGTCATGGCTTCGGTGGGGCGGTCGAAGGAAGAGGCCGAGGCCTCGATGCGTTCCATCTCCATGATGTCCGTTCGGAAATGCTGCATCTGGCGAATGAGGAAGGTCGGCGTGCCGCTTTCGAACCAATAGTTGGCAATCGTCTTTTGATTAAAGCACTTCAATAGGCTGAAAGGATTGTAGATATCGGGGGATTGTCTGGAAAAACGGTAGCCGTCGTACCGTTGTTTCAGTTTGGCATGCATCTCCTCGGGGGTGCATTCATACACTTCAGCAAGCATGGCAATGTCAGGAGCCATGTCGGTGGTGAGTTCTTCCTCTGTGATGCCGCAGATGGCCGCATATTCAGGTTGCATGGAGACATTCAGCAAGTTGTTGATCGTGGAGAAGATGCTGAGCTGGCTGAATTTGGTGATACCCGTGATGAAGCAGAACTTGATCATTGCCTCGCTGGCTTTCAGCGGCTGGTAGAACTCCTGCATCACACGGCGGAACTGGGGCAGAAGTTCCTCTTCATGCAACACCTCTAGTAATGGAGCGTCATACTCGTCAATGATAACGGCCACTTGCATGCCAGTCTTTTGGTAGGCACGGCGAATCAACCCCGAAAGCATTTCCCCAGGGGTATGTTCATCGGCATCAAAACCAAATTCTTCAGTCAATGGTTTCAGTTGCAACTTCAAAGCACGTTGCAATTCTGATGAATTTTGCTTTCCCTTGGCTGCGCTAACATCAAGATGAATGACAGGATAGCTTTCCCAATCCTGTTCCAGCTCCATGATTTTCAACCCCTCGAAAAGGTCTTTGCGTCCTTGGAAATAGGAAACCAAGGTAGTGGAAAGCAGGCTTTTGCCGAACCTGCGGGGACGGCTCAGGAAAACGTATGGGCTCTCTTTGGTCAACTTCCAGACCAAATCAGTCTTGTCGATATAGATATAGTTTTCTTTTCTTATCCTCTCAAAGGTCTGGATTCCAACTGGATATTTTCTGGGTTCGAGATTCATGTCCGCCATGATGCTATCGTATTTGGCAGCAAATATAAGGAATATTTTTCAAATAGCAAAACATTTTAACGAAGTTAATAGGAGAAGAAAAAACGCCCCTCCAGCGGTGTGTCACCTCCCCCTACCATCACGGTGAAAGCTCCTGGCTCAAGATGCCAGCCAGTTTGTGAGTCGTAAACTGAAAGGTCACGCTTGGTGATAAAGAAAACCACCTCTCGTGCCTCGCCAGGTTGGAGCGGCACCCGTTGAAAGCCTTTCAGCAGTTTGGAGGCGGGAGCCACTGAAGACACCTCGTCACGGATGTAACAGGGCACCACCTCGTCACCAGCAAAAGAACCGGTGTTGCGGACCTGGCTAATTATTTTATATAAGGTGTCGTTAGCCTGATAGTCTTCGACCTCGAGGCCGCTATATTCAAACTGGGTGTAGCTGAGACCATAGCCGAAAGGAAAGAGAGGCTTGGAGGAATCCTCCACATAGTCGCCTGTTGTGGGTTGGGAATAATAGACAGGGATCTGCCCCACCGAGCGAGGGATGGAGATGGGCAGCCTCCCCGAGGGGTTATAGTCGCCCCAGAGGATGTCGGCCAAAGCCGTTCCTCCTTCCATACCCGGGTACCAGAGTGTCAACAGTGCATTCGATTGCTCAGCGGCAAGGTTCATATCCATCGGTCGTCCTTGGATATAGACCGTCACCACAGGTTTGCCAGTGGCATAGATACTACGCATCAACGCCTCTTGTTTGCCTAAGAGCTTCAAGGAAGAACGGTCGAAGCCCTCACCGCAGTCCATGTCGGAAATACGATTATCGACGATGGCCGCCCCTGTCTCCTCGTAGTTTGTCTTGAAGTCGCGTGCAGAAGAGCCGCCCACCACCAGCACCACGGCATCCGCTAACCGGGCGATACGCACGGCCTCCTCGATACCGTCGAGAGCCTCGTCACGCACCGCACAGCCTCGGGCATAAAGCGTCTCTGCCCTACCTTTGGACCGAATGCCTTCGAGCATCGTCACAACCCTGTCGGGGTCCTGTGGAGCTGTGTAGTCACCCAACTGGTTATACACGTTGTCAGCATTAGGGCCAATGACCGCCACCTTCTTTATTTGATCGGTGAAAGGCAGGATGCCATCGTTTTTGAGCAGCACAGCGCCTTCGAGAGCCACCTGAAGGGCTATCGCGGTGTTTTCAGCCGTACCTACTCCTGCCTCAGCGGCATCCTCGTCCACATAAGGATTCTCGAACAGCCCGAGGTCATATTTCAGTTGCAGCACCCTTCGCACAGAACGGTCGAGTTCCTTTTCGGTAACCAATCCCCGTTGCAAAGCCTGCATCAGGAAACCGCCGTAGTTGTAACCACCCAAGTCAACATCCACCCCTGCTTTCAGTGCCAATGCTGCTGCCTCAGCTGGGTCAGTTGCCACATGATGGGTGGCGTAGAGGGCGTTGATGGCATTAAGGTCGGCGAAGACCACCCCTTTGAACTGCCACGACTGGCGCAGCACGTCCTCCAGCAACCATTGATTGGCGGTACAAGGCACCCCATCGATGGTATTGTATGAAGTCATGACCGAACCCGCATGGCCGACTTTGACCGCTTTCTCGAACGAGGGAAGGTAGTCGCTCATCAGCCGGTTAGGGCCCACATTGGCAGTCGCCGCGTTATGTCCCCCTTCGGGGATGCCGTATGCTGCTAGATGTTTCAAGGTAGCCACCACATGTTTTTGCATCCCTTGTACCACCGCAGCCCCCAAGGTGCCAGAGAGATACGGGTCCTCTCCCATGGTCTCCTCCACTCGTGACCAACGCGGGTCGCGGGCGATATCCAACACCGGGCCATAGCCTACATGTCCCCCTTGCAGACGGATCTCACGTCCCATCACCTCGCCCATCTGTTCGAGCAGGGACGGGTCCCAAGTACTTGCCTGTCCGATGCCGGTGGGAAACACCGTGGTGCCCACCGCCATGTGCCCGTGAGGTGTCTCTTCACAGAAAAGCAAAGGGATGCCGAGACGGGTATGTTCCACCGCATAACGCTGCATCTGGTTCAGCATACGCGCCGACTCACGAGGATGCAGGCCAGTCTCCACGGTCTTACGCGACCAAGGGTCGGCACGCAGCACCGCCCAACACGAGCCAAGCGGAAGGGTGTCCATCATCCCCGTGAATGAAGCGTCCAGCCATAAGGAGTCCCCTTCTCTACCATAAAAGCCAAAGCCGATGGGACACGTCAGCTGACCACATTTCTCTTCCAAGGTCATCTGTGAAAGCAACTCTTCAACCCGGTCTGTCGGGCTGACGCAAGACGACCATCCTGCCAGCAGGACGATGATGATGGCAAAACCTCTTTTCATACTCAGCAGATTGGTTTATACCAGTCGGGGAATCCATTCCTCACGGTCGCCAGGCAACATGTCGATGACAGGAATCTCCACCATGGTATAGCAACCCGGCTGGAGGCGCATGGAGGCTCTGGCCACGTTGACCAGCACTTGACCAGTTAGTGCAGGATTATTAATAGACATATTGAATTCAAAACGTTGATTCTGTGTTTTACCAGAAACGCCTTTGCGCACCATATTAACACCATGACCCATGTCACGCACAGCATCGACGCTATCCACTTGAAACACATGGGTTTCATCACTTGCAAAATAGGGATCCGCCTTGATATCGGCAGTGACTTGTTCCAAGGTAGCACCCTCTTCCAATTCCACATAGACCATGCGGCGATGAATGCCTTCGCCGAGGGGGATGGTCACCGAGAGCGCGTTTTTCACGCCTTTCTTACCCCGCACGCAAACGCTGTGACCCATCGACATGCCAGGTCCGAAATTGGTGTATGACAATCCTTTAGGTGCCAAGCCCTGCATCAGGGTACGCACGATGGAGTCCGAACCCGGGTCCCAGCCAGCGGCGATGACGCTGACCGTGTTCGTCTGCTTGTTCAAAGGCATCAGCTCACGACGGTAGTCAGCGATAGAACTATGGATGTCGAAGGAATCTACTGTGTTAATCCCTAAAGGAAGGATCTTTTTGGCGTATTCTGGACAAGAACGCGTGGGGCAAGCCAGGATGGCCACATCCACATTTTTCAACTCCTGAATATCTTTAACTACTTCATACTGTGACAGTTCCAAAGGTTTATCCAATGAACCATTACGACGGACTATACCCGCCACCTCGAAGTCCGGGGCTGCTTCTAAAGCTTCCAAAGCAAAACGCCCCACATTGCCATAACCCACGATGGCTGCTCTTATTCTTTTCATATCAAAAATATTTAAGGGGCAAAAGTAATAAAAGTTATTGATATTTGTTATTTTTGCACTTCTTTTTACACCCAATACAAGACACATAATTTTAAATATTAAATAATGAAAAAACTATTTTTAATCACTGCATTATCAATGATTTGCGCTATTATCAACGCCCAAACCATTGAGAAAAACTACTCTTTTAGCCAACCTACTATCCAAACAATCAGAGGTTACGAGCAGCTTCAATTTGACGGTTGTATGCAATCCGCCCTTGCCGGCCAGCCCAGTCTGCCGTGGCAAAGTGTCAGCCTTTTGCTTCCCGAGGGTCAAGAAGCCGAGTCCATCGAAGTCATCCTATCCGGTTTTGTGGAGATGGAAGGCAACCATCAACTGTTCCCCTATCAGCCTTCCAGAACCACTAACGACGTGGCTTCGAGGGAGCTGGTGAAAGACGAGACCTTGTATGCGTCAAAAACCACCTATCCCGCCAAAAACCACGGTGTTGTGACCACCCAATACAAAAATGGTTATGGCTTTGCTTTCTCCGCCTTCACCCCTGTACAGTATATTCCTGCCACAGGTCAGGTGATGTATGCCACTAAAGCCACGGTCCGAGTGAACCTCACCGCTTCCAAGGCTGACCATCAATCCATGTTGTGGTCCACTCCTGCCATTAAGAACAGCATTCGTCGTCTTGCCCAGAACCCCGAGATGATGGAAACCTATCAGACCCGTGGCCGCGAATTGACCGCCTACGACTTGCTGATCATCACCACCGCAGATTATGTGGAAACCTACAACGAATACCGTGAATATTACAACTCCATTGGCTTGCGCAACCGCATCGTCTCTTTGAGCGAAATCTACAATGCCATGACCGGTGTGGACAACCAAGACAAGATTCGCAATTATATCATCCAGGAATACCAGAACAACGGTATCATGATGGTTGTGTTGGGCGGCGATGTGAGCCTCGTCCCCTACCGTGGCCTTTACTGCTATGTGACTAGTGGAGGCGGCGACCAGGAGGACAACGGCATCCCCTCAGACCTCTATTTCAGCGCTCTTGATGGCACTTGGAACGACAACGGCAATAACCGCTGGGGTGAACCCGGTGAAGACGACCTCCTTCCTGAGATTGGCATCAGCCGCATGCCGTTTAACAACATCAATGAATTCAACGCCATCGTTCACAAATCGTTTTCATATCAGCAAAACCCCGTTCTCGGTGAGTTCCGCCACATCGTGCTGGCTGGTGAGCACCTGTACGACAACCCCAACTCCAACGGTTCTGACTATCTGGAACTGTTGATCGGCACCCATGACGACAATGGTTATACCACTACCTGCTATCCCTCAGATTACAACTTCACCAAGCTGTACGAAGAAGAAGGAAACTGGAGCGGATCCAACCTCAGACAAGTCATTAACTCTGGTGTCGGTTACGTGCATCACGACGGACACGCCAACTCCAGCTATGTCGCTGGATGGTACACCATCAGCAACAGCGACTTCAATGGTGCCAACGGAAGCACCCACAACTATACTTTCTTCCATACTCAAGGCTGCGACTGCGGTGCTTTTGACCAGAGCTGCATCCTCGAGAAGATGGTGACCATCGATAACTTCGCTGTCGCCGTCATCGGCAACTCGCGTTACGGCTGGTTCAACGAAGGCCAGACCGAAGGCCCCGGTGCTCACCTTGAAAGAGAGATGACTGATGCCCAGTTCAACGACCGCATCGGCTTGCTCGGCTGTGCCATCTCTGAAGGCAAGAGCATGACCGCTCCATGGGTGACCGCCCCCGGACAATGGGAAGAAGGCGCCTTGCGCTGGAACTTCTACGACATGAATGTCCTTGGTGACGGCGCTGTCAGCGTATGGATCGACGAGCCGTTCCAGGCCACGGTGGACTATCCGGCACAGGTGGTCATCGGAACCCAATCCATTGAAGTCAGCGTCGCTGACAACAACGGTGTCGGACAGAAGAATTTCCGTTGCTCGATTTATATCGAAGACGAATTGGTTGCCGAGGGCGTGACGGATGAGAACGGTGTTGCAGAGATTGTTTTTGAAGGCGGACTCCAAACCGTCGGTGAGATGAAGATGAAAGTCACCGGCGTGAATGCTTGGCCTCAGGAGGTGGAGATGATGTCCGTTCCCAGCAACACCCCCTACGTGGTTTATGACAGCTACACCCTGAACGGTGGTGAGCAACTCGAATACGGCGGCAACTACCAGTTCAACCTGACTTTGAAAAACGTGGGCAACGTCACCGCTAACAACGTGACCATGACCATGACCTGCGACAGCGAATACATCACCATCACCCAACCCACCGCCAACGCCGGCACCATCAACGGCAACCAGGACATCACCCTCAGCAACGCTGTTGCCATCCAAGTCAGCGACAAGGTTCCGAACAACACGCTTGTGCGTTTCAACATCAGCTGCACCGATGGCACCGAAACCTGGGAAAGCCATTTCAGCGCAAGAGTATTCGCCCCGATGTTCGAGCTGGTGAGTGCCAACTTGGAAACCTCGGAAGGCTATCTGAGTCCCGGTGACAACGGCATCGTGCATTTCGTGTTCAAGAACAGCGGAGGAGCAAGCGCACCTTCCGCACTTTTCGAGGTATATAACTCACATCCTGAAATCAGTATCGCCAACACGGAGTGGTCGTTCAACAACCTCGCCCCCGACCAGGAGTTCACCGCCGACATGAGTTTCAGCGTCAGTGCTAGTGCTGTGGTAGGAGCCTTATACGAGCTGCCTTATGCCGTCCATCATGGCCATTACGACCTGCAAAGCAGCTTCTACATCCCGGTGGGACGTTCCGTGGAGACCTTCGAGACCGGCGACTTCAGCGCTTTCGACTGGCAACAAGGATCCATCGTCAGCGCATGGGAAGTCGTCACTCACGCAGCCTACGAAGGAAGCTACTGCGCTCGTTCAGCCGCCATTGGAGACTATGAGAGTTCAGTCCTGTACATCGACATTGAGACCGGCATCGACAGTCAGGTGAGTTTCTTCTACAAGGTCTCTTCCGAAGCCAGCTACGACAAGCTGCGTTTCAAGATCGACGGTACTGAAAAAGGCAACTGGTCGGGTGAAGTGAACTGGACACAGGCAAGCTATCCGCTGGCTGCTGGCGCACATCGTCTGCAATGGGAATACACCAAAGACGTCTCGATGGAAAGCGGACAAGACTGCGCATGGATCGACAACATCGTATTCCCCGCCTCCCAGATGATTGCCCTCGCGCAAGAGGTCAATTCAAACAGCCCCGTCCTCTACCCCAACCCCAATAACGGCAGCTTCAGCATCAGCCTGCCTGAAGAAGACTGCGAGATTATCGTGACCAACAGCCTCGGACAGGTTCTGTACCGCCAAAGCCATGCCATTGGCTTGACCACCCTGAATCTGCATGAGCTCAGCCAAGGCATGTATTTCGTCACCGTACACTCCGCAAGCCAAAACAGCACACAGAAATTCGTGAAAGAATAACGACAACAACAATCACTATATGTATCAGGACACCCTACAACAAGTCATCGACACCATCGCCAGTCAGGAAGCCGTCCAGGAGACGTTCAACCAAGCTGACAACTTAGGAGTCTCCGACCACACGGGACTCATCATTGCCATCCTTGGCCTTTTAATCTTTGCCGCCCATCTCTTCACCGAGATTTTCAGCAGGAAAAGGATCCCTGACGTGTTGTTGCTGATGGCCATCGGACTGATTGTCGGTCCATTGTTGGGATGGGTGAAGCCTGAGTCGTTAGGCTCGGTGGCCAATGTTTTCACGACGATCACCTTGGTCATCATTCTTTTTGAAAGTGGCACAAAACTGAATTTCAACACTTTATTAAACTCTATCAAAGGCACCATGAGGCTCACCACGATCAACTTCTTTGTCACGATGGTCGTGGTGGCCATCTTGGGTGTCGTTATTGAGCATTTCGACATCCTGACAAGTCTGATGTTAGGAGCCATCTTAGGCGGCACCTCTTCAGCGGTGGTCATACCCATGGTAAGCCAGCTGAAAGTTAGTGAGAAAGGAGGCACCATCCTCATCCTCGAATCAGCCTTCAGTGATGTCCTATGTATCGTGTTTGCCTGGGCGTTTTTGAAGGCTGCCCAATCCGGTTCGATGCACATAGGCAACGTGATTGGGAGCATCCTTTCCTCTTTCATACTATCCACCATCATCGGATTTGCAGCCGCCCTATTATGGTCGTATGTCCTCGACAAGATGCGTCATTTCAAAGACTCCATCCTGACCACCCCTGCCTTCGTGTTCATCGTTTACGGGCTGAACCAGTGGTTCGGCTTCAGCGGTGCCATCGCCGCTTTGGCATTCGGCATCGGCATGGCGAACATCGACTATGCCTATCACAATAGTACCATCTTGAAAAAAATATTCAAGTCACAACCCGCCCAGCTTAATGACATCGAGCGACAGCTGTTCAGCGAGGTGGTGTTTCTGTTGAAGACCTTTTTCTTTGTTTACATCGGGGTATCCATACGACTCGACCATTTCTGGCCAATCCTCATTGGATTCATCATCACGTTGGTGTTGTTCGCATTAAGGATCCCCATCGTCAGGGCTTCGGTTCACCGAGAACGTGGCGAATTCCCCATCGAGGACAAGGTGTTCATGTCGGGCATCGTTCCCAAAGGATTGGCTGCCGCAGTATTGGCCACCATTCCAGCGCAGCAAGGGCTGCCTGGTGGTGAGCTTATCCAAAACATCGTCTTTGCCGTAATCTTGTTCAGCATCATCCTTACTTCCATCTTGGTGCCCGTGTTGGAGCACAACAATGCCATCAGTCGCTTCTACCGTCGCTGTTTCGGTGAGCACAAAGAGCCCTCCATCACTGATCTCCTTGACCAAGAATAAGCACCATGAACGGATCCACCCCTATAGAAACACTCCATCAAAACCTGCCGTCAGGCATCTCGTCGAGCAAAATCGGCCTTATCATCGCCATCATCGGGTTGTTAATCTTTGCCGCCCATCTGTTCAGCGCCATCTTCAGCAAGCGCAGGATTCCTGATGTATTGTTCCTGATTATCATCGGTCTTGTCATCGGCCCCCTCACTCACTGGGTTCGTCCTGAGAGTTTGGTACTCATCGGGAGCATTCTCTCTGCCGTTACCTTGGTGCTAATCCTTTTTGAAAGCGGTATTCAATTGAGCTTCAGTACTTTAAAAGACTCTTTCAGACCCTCCTTAAGACTTACCGCGCTAAATTTTATCATCTCAGCCATTGCCGTATGGCTCATTGGATGGTTGGTGTTGAAGATTGACCCTATCATCAGCTTGATGCTTGGCTGTGTCTTAGGCGGTACTGCCTCAGCGGTGGTCATCCCTACGGTACGACAGCTCAGGATGTCGCAGAAAAGCGCCACCATTATGATTCTGGAAGCCGCCATCGGCAATGTGTTCAGCATCGTGCTTGCCCTGGCCTTGCTCGAAGCCATCAAGTCACAGCATGTAGAGTTCGGCATGATCTTCGGTAACATCTTCTCTTCTTTTATCTTAGCCACGTTTTTCGGGCTTTTAGGCTCCATCTTCTGGGCTATGATATTGGACAAGGTGCGCAACATCAAATACTCCGTGCTCACCACTCCAGCCTTCGTATTCATCATCTACGGAGTCAGCGAGTGGATGGGCTACAGTGGGGCTATCGCCGCCCTCGCTTTCGGCATCGGCATGGCCAACATCGACGGCATTTACGATAGCCTATTAAAAAAGGTGGTGAAGAAACGCCCGGCAAACCTCAACGACACGGAACGCGCCTTGTTCAGCGAGTTAGTGCTGCTACTGAAGACCTTCTTTTTTGTATTTGTGGGTATCTCCATCCAGCTCACCTATTGGCAGCCCATCGTGGTCGGGTTAGGCATCACGGCTGTGCTGTACATCCTGCGCATCCCCGTGGTCCGTTTTGCCATCTCCAAGCGAGACCAGATTCCCGACAAAGAGCTGATGTACATGTCGGCCATTGACCCTAAAGGGTTGACTGCCGCGGTATTAGCCACCCAAGCTGTGAGTTACATCCCCGACCTACAGACTGGGCTTTTCATCAAAAATGTGGTCTTCTCCGTGATTCTCTCCAGCATTGTGATCAACTCGATTCTTATTCCTTTGATTGCCCGAGAGAAAGGCCTTTATCGCTTCTATGACAAAACTTTGTCGTTCCATCAGAAGATGAAACACGCTGTCAACAAGACCAAGGCGGAACAAGAAGAAAAACGGAAGAAACGTTCCAGGGCACGTGAGTTGGCAGACGAGATGTTCTATCCTGAGATTCTCGAAGACGTGTTCAAAGATCAAGACAGTCCAGGCTCGCTCAACCACCCCGAGTCAAGCAACACAGATGTCGCGGATTGATTATTTGAAATGATTCTATATTAGTAATAAAAGAACAATATAGTAGCAAACAAAACTATTTTTATATTTTTTTGCCTCGGTCTAATTATATTAATTAGATAGTTGATGTTAGAGAAATAGTTCCAATATTATTTACAACACCAAGACGAGTTAGTGTTGAAATATGATAACCGATTTCTTGTCATAGTCGGCCAGGACGTTGTTGGAGATTACGATACTCTTATTGTCACACATTACTGTTTATGAATAAAATAAAATAAAATAGTAAAAATATACATAAATTAATATATTGAATTAAAATATTAATATTATCTTTGCAGACGAAAACAAAAAAACTTGAAATATGGAAGCAATCTTTACTTTCATGGCGGAACGATGGCCGTTTATGGCTGCGATCCTTATTGCTGTGACACTCACTGTGTTTGTTTGCAAATGGTACTATGGACGTTATATTCAGACAGAGAAAAAAGCGGATGACCACGAGAAACGCATCAACACGTTGCCATGCACCAAACACGAAAAGGAAATCTCCAGAATCCGCGACTATCTCTTAGCGAAATACCCCAAAGCATTCGGGGAATATGAGCTAAAAAAAAGCCCGCGAGAACTCAGCGAGGAAGGCAGAAAACTATTTTCAGATATAGGAGGTGCCTCTTTTCTTGAAGCCAACGGCGCAAAACTGCTGGATATGATTGCAAAAGAAAACCCAAAGACACCATTCGACGTGGAGCAACTATCCTTCGACTCATTGTTTAATCATCTCAATGACAGCATGTTCAACCGCATCAAACGATGGGTGTACTACTGTCCCGTCCGAAAATTGATGGTTGACGGCAAAGAACAGAACCGCGAAGTGACCATTTATGATGTGTGCTTTGTGCTAAGCATCCCGTTGCGCGACCTCTATTTGGACAGACATCCTGAATTGACCATGGACTGAAAGCCACAGTTGGAGATTCAAAAAAACTGTTGTAACTTTGCATGTTTTTTATCGTCCAACCATTTGAAAAGCACCTTTTCGCCATGTTCCAGAAAATCATCCGTTTTTGTGTGAAGCTCGTCCAGAAATACCTTCCCGAGCCTTTTATCTTCGCCGTCATTTTAACGTTAGTGGCCTTCATCGTTGCCATGCCTGTGTGTCACCAGACACCCCTTGAGGTGGTGGAGCACTGGGGCAACGGCGTATGGTCGTTGTTGGCATTTGCCATGCAGATGGCTTTGGTACTCGTCACCGGCTCCGCTTTAGCTGCCGCACCATCCATCAAGAAAGGCATCAGTGCCATGGCGGGTTTACCCAAGACCCCTGCTGGCGCCATCGCCTTAGTGACAGGTGTCTCTGCCCTCGCCTGTTGGCTCAACTGGGGTTTCGGCCTCATCGTGGGTGTCATCTTCGCCAAGGAGATTGCCAAGAAACTACGCGGCGTGGACTACCGTCTGCTCATCGCCTCGGCCTATAGCGGCTTTGTGGTTTGGCATGCTGGTCTCTCTGGCTCCATCCCGCTGACCATGGCCACTGAAGGCTCCAACCTCGAAGCGGTCACCAAAGGCGCTTTGACCCATCCCATACCCATCGCCCAGACTGTGTTAGCCCCGCAGAACCTGATCATGGTGGCTGTCACCATCCTCGCCATCGTGGTCGTCAACGCCTTGATGCATCCGAAGGGTGAGCATGTAGTAACCATCGAGCCATCATTGCTATATGAAGAAGAGCCGCAGCCCGCTCCCAAGGCCACCTCACCTGCCGAGAAGCTGGAGAACAGCCGCATCCTCTCGTGGATCATCGCTTTATTGGGCTTGTCCTATCTCGTCATCAAGCTGTTCGTCAAGGGCGGCAGCCTCGACTTAGGCGCGGTCATCATGCTTTTCCTCTTTTTGGGAGTCATCCTGCATGGCACACCGTTAGCCTACGTCAAGGCTTTTGGCAAGTCGGTAGGCGGTGCGGCAGGCATCCTGTTGCAGTTCCCCTTTTATGCTGGCATCATGGGCATCATCACCGGCGTCGGTGCTTCAGGCATCTGCCTTGGCGAGGTGGTCAGCAACGCCTGTGTATCCATCTCCACCCCTAAGACCTATCCCCTCTTCACCTTCTTCTGCGCGGCCATCCTGAACATGTTCGTCCCTTCAGGCGGCGGTCACTGGGCCATCCAAGCCCCCATCATGTTCACCGCGGGAGCTGCTTTGGGTGTGGCACCCGGCTTGACTGGCATGGCCATCTCTTGGGGTGATGCCTGGACGAACCTCATCCAGCCGTTCTGGGCCTTACCTGCCTTAGCCATCGCCAAGCTCAACGCCAAGGACATCATGGGCTTCTGCATCATCGACCTTTTCGTGACGGGGTTGATTATCTGCGGAGGGTTGTTGTTGTGGGCGTAGGGAAAGGTTAAAGGTTTGAGGTACCCTGTTAGGGGTTAAAACTCGGTAGAAGGAGATTTTAGAATTTAGAATTTAGAGAGAGCTACCCTGTTAGGGGTTAAAACTCGGTAGAAGGGGAATTTAGAATTTAGAATTTAGAATTTAGAGAGAGCTACCCCATTAGGGGTTAAAACTCGGTAGAAGGGGAATTTGAGAATTTATAATTTAGAATTTAGAGAGAGCTACCCCGTTAGGGGTTAAATCTCGGTAGAAGGGAATTTGAGAATTTAAGATTCGCAATTGGGTAAATGGAATAGCGGAACAGCCTGAAACCCGAAGGACACACCGACCAACGGGAGGTAACAGCCAACAGCATTATTTTTATTATTAATTAAGTGAAAAGGAGTCCCATCCCGTTCCCCAATTTTTGTTCATAAATTAATACCCCGTCCCCTCTTGACAAACTGAAACATAACACCATAACTTTGCACTCGGAAAACGATACTAGTTTCTTCTTCTTGACGAACCCCATTCCAGCTCTCTTCTTTGGGGGCAGATGCTGGTGCAGACATTAGAGGGAACTTCGTTTTTCAAAAACAAAACAAACAATATAAAGATTATGAGTTTTTTTTCCTTGACTAATGAGATCGCCATCGATCTGGGGACCGCTAACACCATCATCATCACCGACGGTAAAATCACCGTGGAGGAACCGTCGGTGGTGGCGATCCGCAAATCCGACGACAAAATGATGGCCGTTGGGCGCAAAGCCGCAGCCATGATTGACCGCGGCGAAGAGCGCATCTACACCGTGCGTCCCCTCAAAAAAGGTGTTATCGCCGACTACAAAGCCTGTGAGATGATGATCCGTGGGCTCATCGACCTCATACCCCACCGCAAGACCTTGTTCAAACCGTCCATCAAAATGGTGGTATGCGTCCCCTCGGGAGCCACCGATGCTGAGATGCGCATCATCAACGACTCGTGCGTACACGCCGGAGCCAAAGACCTCTACCTCATCTACGAGCCGATGGCGGCAGCGCTAGGCATGGGCTTCGATGTGGAAGGTCCTGATGGCTGCATGGTGGTGGATATCGGAGGTGGCACCACGGAGATCGCCGTCATGTCACTCGGCGGCATCGTAGTGAACAGATCCATCGCCGTGGCTGGCGACGCCCTAAACCACGACATCATTCAGCACATGGATCAGGTTCATGGAATGCGCATCAGCGAGCCCACCGCAGAACGCATCAAGATGGGCGTGGGCGCTGCCATGACCGACCTGAAAGACCCACCACAAGACATGGAGGTGGTGGGACCTAACAAAACCACCGACCTTCCCCTGAAGGTCAACGTCACTTACAAAGAGATTGCCCAATGCCTCGACAAGAACATCGCTACCATCGAGAATGCCATCCTGCAAGCCTTGGGTCAAACCCCGTCGGAACTATACGCTGACATCGTGCGTAACGGCATCTACCTCACGGGAGGCGGCGCACTACTTCATGGTCTGGCAGAACGCCTTTCCAACAAGATGACCATCGACTTCCATCTGGCTGACGACCCTCTGCACTCCGTGGCCAAGGGCACCGGCATCGCATTGAAATGCCTCCCAAAAATCAGCTTTTTAATCCATGGTGTTTAGAAGCTGTTTTGATTTTTTGTTTAAAGTTTTATTTTTTTCTTTTTCGGCTTCTTTGAGGGTCTTTTTGGTCTGATTTTTTGTTTCGCTCGCTCCGATAGCCCGCTATCGTCGTTCGCTCAACAGAAAAATCATCCTCAAAAATCCCTCTCAAATAAGCTCGAAAAAAATCAAAACAGCTTCTTAGTGAATAGATAGAAAATCGCAACTTATCCTTGACTCTCTATTTCCACAAAATCCTTGCAATAAGGACGATAGCACATCAAGGATAAAGTTGCGATTCACCACATAACAAATAAAAAAATTAACATGAAAAAGAATCTATTGGAAAGCATCACCTCGCTCCCGCTCCACCTGTTCATGAAATCAGAAGAGTTTTAGCGAAAACGCTTCGGAATAAGGAATAAGTTGGTTACCTTCAAAATGGTTTTTCCATGCATCTTCCTCATGGCTTCTGTCGATTACTTGCTGAGTACTCATAGGCCGAATCTTGGATAAAACAACATCGAGCGTCCTTTGCTCCTGTTCACTAAACACCTTAGCATCCCATGAATTGCAATTCAAACAGGCACCTTCCATCTCTCGGACAATCACAATCTCTTTCCTAATGCCATCAAAACTTCCTCAATGAATGGTACTATATTTCTTAACAAACATCCTGGTCAATACAGCGTCATTGATGGTCATACGTATCAAATAAGTTCCTGGGGCAAGATGGTTCACCCCAAACTCCTTTTTGCAGGTGCTATCATCAGAACTATAAACCAAGGAACCCGTGGTCGTTATGATTTCCCAACGCGTGACGACTTGTGATGCCTCTACGGTCACTTGATCAGATGCTGGATTCGGATAAATACTAATATCAGCAGGGGTATTTTCATCGATGTTATTCACAAACAAAAGATGGGCGACCAAGTTGCGGTTCCGCGTTACTTCAAACGAATAGGACGCTTCTTCCGAAACGATTTCTCCGTCTTCAGACCAGTTTTGGAACACGTAACTCTCATTAGGCGTTACGGTCAGGGTTGCAGTTTGTCCAAGAGTGTATGGGCCCGAACCCGTTACCGAACCGCCCTCCATTGGGTCTGCTGACGCATTGATTTGATAGTGATTCGATTCGAAATATCCAACATAATCAGCGTTGTCCGTAACAGTGAAAGTACAGGATATGTCTGTTGACACTGGGACACCATTCCTCGTCCATTTGACAAAATGATAGTCATTATTAGCAGAAGCCGTCAACGTGCAATTCTCACCATACCAATAAGCAGCACCACCATACACATCACCACTTCCACTCGGATAGGCAGTAACCGTGATGAAGTACTGGTTCAGTGCAAATTGAGCGACATAGTGTGCTTCTTCAGTAACAGTAAAGCTGTAGCTTGCATTGGTGGATACCAATACACCGTCTTTGGCCCATCCGACAAAGGTGTAACCTTGATTGGCTGTCGCTGTCAAGGTACAATTTGAGTAATAGCTGTAGGGACCAGCACCCGCAACCACTCCTCCTTCAACAGGATCAGAGGCAGCTGTAATTATTACCGAAGAATTAATCCCAATAATATTAGAGAAACTACTCCAACCCTCAGCTGACTGATATGCTTCAACCGACTCAGATGGCACATAAACGGGAATATCGGTCGCAACAAAAGCAAAAACATCCGCTCCCAATGTAGGAGGAATCTCCGATAAAACCGTCATTGACATCAAACTACTGCATCCAATGAAAGCACAATCATCAATTGATGTGACAGAATTCGTTAACATCAATGAGGTCAAACCACTACAATAAAAAAAGGCGTAGCCTCTAATCCTTGTCACAGTATTTGGGATGAACACTTCGCCCGTCAAACCTTGGCAATAACAGAAAGCACCAAAACCAATAGAAGTCACTGAATTGCCTATGGACAGCGTTCCAGTCAAACCAGTGCAATTATTAAAAGCATAATGGCCAATCGTGGTTACAGAATTCGGGATGGATAACGGGCCTGTGAAACCAGAACAATTATTAAAAGCATTATCACCTATCAAGATAACAGAATTGGGTATGGTCAGGCTACCGGTAAAGCCACTACAATCAGCAAAAGCATAACTGCTTATCATGGTAACAGCATCGGGTATGACTAAATCGCCTGTAAAGCCACTGCAACCTGCGAAAGCATAATAATCTATTGATTTAATATAACCAGGCAAAATCAAAGAACCCGCCAAACCACTACAGTTATTGAAAGCATAATTATTTATCGAAGTTAAACCAATGAAATACTGCAGTTCTTCAAACGATGTTATTTCCGTATTGCCACTGAACACCTCTCCAAGACTCTTAACCGATGCAGCTTCAGTATAACTAAGTTCGCCATCACCATTGGTATCCCAATTGGCTACACAGATGGCCTTAACATTTGCATCAGCAAAAACAATGTTTCCTTGCGGTACAAAATGAGCAGTCAAAAGAGCATCATCGGTTACTAAGAAAGTATAATTGGCATCCTTGGAAACCACATGATTGTTTTTAGTCCAATTTACAAAAGCGTATCCTTCATTAGGCGTTGCAACCAAATTACAAGAAGAACCACCCTCGTATGTCCCACCGCCAGAAACCACACCTCCTTCAAGAGGATCGGCTGAAACAGAAATGGTCCCTGACGAACATATACCTATTATATTTGAAAATGCATTCCAACCATAAGCCTGCTGATAGGCTTCGACATATTCAAGTGGCACATACACAGGTATTTCGGTTGAAACACCAGAAAACACATCTGTTCCCAATGAAGGAGGAAACTCCGATAGAACAATCAATGATGTAAAGCCATCGCAAGCCATGAAAGCCTGATGCTTTATAGCTCTAACTGTATTAGGAATCGTTAGCGCGCCAAAAAAGCTACTACAACCAGAGAAGGCAAACGGGCCTATTTTGTTCACAGAATAGGGAATCTCTATCGAATTCAACCCAACACAGTCAGAAAATGCATAATTATCAATGGATGTTAAACTGATAAAATACTGAAGTTCATCAAAAGAGGTGATATCCACATTGCCTCTAAACACTTCCCCAAGGCTCATAACCAAGGCTGCTTCAACATAACTTAGTTCGCCATCACCATTGGCATCCCAATTGGCTACACAGATGTCTTTTACATTAGCATCAGCAAAAACAATATTTCCGGCTGTTACAAAATGTGCAGTAATAAGGCTTTCGCTGGTCACTGGAAAAGTATAGTTTGCGTCTAAAGAAACAACCACGCCATTTTTTGTCCAATTAGCAAAACTATATCCTTCGTCAGCTATGGCCGTCACTGTACATGATTGGCCATAAGGGAAAGAGCCACTACCAAATGCAGCGCCTCCTTCTGCAGCAGTTACGTTAACGGCGAACGGTTCGGCAAACACAGCCACCAAATTACGGTTAAAGTTGGCCTCGAAGGAATAATTTGAATCGGTAGAAGCGATATCCCCATTTTCTTCCCAATAACAAAAATGATAACCATTGTTGGCAATAGCCGAAAGTGTCACAGTACTACCAAATGTGAAATTGCCACCGCCCGAAACAATGCCACCTACCCCATTGTTAGCTGAGACATTGATGACATAATCTGTTGTTTCAGGCTGAGGATGAATGTTAAAGAGGGCCGCGTGTCCATCGTTTAATCCTCCAAAAGAGATGATAAAACCAAGATAATACACTTCATATAGAAGAGCGTCGATGAAATAATAGCCATCACTATTACCATTCCAGCCCCAGTTAAAGTGAAACAAATCGTATTGGTCATATCCATCACACACAAATGCATGTCCACCAAGACCTCCTGAGGCGGTATAATACACAGGTCTATTCAAATTGAGACAATCCTTTAGCTTTGCTTTCCAAGTACCATCTGAATACCCATCTCGAGATTCAAAACTCATCTCATCGGAATAGCCGAAATAATTGATTAATGAACCAGGATTTAAAAACGCTCCTGATTCCCCCGCACCATAACTCATATCGACCGACACGCCACAATGCCACAGCAGTGTGGCCACAGCATCAATTTGTTCAGCACTGCTAGATTCATACAAGATATTCGGCATATTATCCCAATCATAAGTCGTCGCTCCAAAATCAACACTTTGTTCTGGATAGCCGTTTGGAGTATAAGAATGATAGCCTATACCATGTTCAGGATAGCCCCAATAACGCATAACTTGTGCCATCGCCGTAGCTACGCAACCTGTCACTACATGACCGCACTGGCCATCTGGATCCTCTGGGCAACGCGCATTGTAGTAACAGACTTGGTGCCAAGTGGTAGAAAGCAGCGGCGATACTCCATCGTTGGTTCGGTTTTCGGCCAAACGCCCCATGGTTCTTACTAATTCCCATCGCCGTATTATTTGTTCATTGGCTTCCAAATGGTTTTCAATGCCGAAGGCAATCTGTTCCACAAAACCTTGCAGATAGTCCTGCAACTGAATCGGCACATTGTCAGGGTCAAATGGTCGTCCTTCGTCAGAATACCCAAGAATGGGCGTGACGCAATCGTCAGCAGAGACGATGACAAAACCGTTCGATGTATTGAAAATGTAAAAAGCAGCATCGCCACGAGCAATGTTGTACGTAGTCACCAATTGCAATTCATCCATACTTCGCAATGGCATGTTAGCATTGGCATTCATAAATTTCATCGCCACCTCGCGAGCGGCACCCATATCAACGGGGGTTGCCTTCACTCCCAAGGTGAGGGTGAGCAAAAACATGACAAGTAAAAAGATTATACTGTTTTTCATTCGATTATTGATTTTTTAATCCTCAATTTCTGGGGGCAAATATATGGCTATTTTTATTTTAAAAAAATACTTATCCATTCCAAAAAAATATAATTTTGCAGCCGCTTTTCCGAGAGGGATCGGAGTAGCCACAAAAAGCACTTTCAATTCACAAATTATGTTTAAAATGAAACATATATTAAAGAAAAAAGCCCTTGTATTTTTGCTTGGATTGACGGTCCTGACGCTTCCACTTGATGCCCAAGTGCTCAATCACAGCCATCAATATTCCAATCAAGAACAAACTGGCACAAGAGGATTGTTTAGGCGAGGCTTTGAAGGCGGCAACTACCACTACAACCAAAAGTTTGATGACGGCCAAAACGGCGGCTATGACATCCAAAACCAAACTTTCGGACAAGGTAACAATGATGCACCCTTGGGCAGCGGGTTGTTCATCCTTGCAGCAGCAGGTTTTGGCTATGCGTTCAAGAAAAGAAAGAACAACAAAAAACAATGAAAAGAAGCCATCATATCCTCAGAAATCAATCTTGAAGGATATCTCCACCCTACTGGATATAGAATAATCACCATCTTTTGACTCACCCTCCTCTCTGTTTCTCAGTCATATACTTCCAATAGCGTCGTGGAATCTCCTTAAGGTGCTTCCGGGGATTCAAACGCTCGCGGATGCAGATGGCCTTGAAGTAGGTGCGCCAAAGCTCCTGAAAGAGCTGATCATCATCGCTTAATAGTGTTTCATTCAGCTTACCGTCGGCGAGATCGAAAGGCACTGACGACTCGTCCTCAAAAGTGATTTGGACAGGCATATCCGTCCCTTGGTAATAGAAGCCATAATGACGTTTGGCATCATAGATGAGCCAAGGCTGGTCGTTGAAACGATCGCGAAAATGGCCTATGACAAGAGGCAACACATTGTGGTCGGGTGAGATAACGGCGAGATAAGTACCATCTTTGGCCTTCTGGAAACGCACAAACTGTTTCATTCGGAGCTGCTCATGCGACACTTTCCAGGCAACACGGGTCACCGCAAGCACATCAGGATCGGCATAGTTCAACGCGATACTCGGAGCACCGACAGGCTGACGGAAGGTCTTGCACACATAGTTGAACAAAGGATTGGAAAGCTCGGGCAGCTCCGACAGCCAGCTGAGAGAGATGATCCGCAAGGCTTGAAACGAGAGACGCTTCTCCAGCCCCGCCCATACCCTTCTGGCTTTCACCTCGTCAGTGACCACCTCATGGACAAGGTCACAGAATAATGGCAAAGCGTCACCCGCAGTCAACAGCTGCTCCGGCTGCTCATGACGCTCAAAAGCATCGAACACCGCCGTCATCAAACCGTCCAAAGTCCCGTCAAAAAGGTAGATGGTCATATCCCCAGATTCAATGTGAGTTGTTGTTCCATCTCGGCTTGTTTTCGCTCTTGCGGCAACACCAGCATGGAACGCAGCCGCTCTGGACGCATCTCGTTGACGCTGAGTATCAGTCCCGAAGGAGAACTCAACTCATGACAGGTGATGAAATACTTGGCTTTTTTCATCACCACGCCAATCTTTTTTAAGTCGTAGGAGGTGAGTTTGTTGAAACGACGCGAGTTCACGATGGTTATCGCCGACTTCACACCGAGACCCGGCACTCGCAGCAGCATCTCGTAATCAGCGGTGTTGACATCCACGGGAAAGGCCTCGGGATGACGCAACGCCCACGACAGCTTCGGGTCGATCTCGAGATCCAGGTCGGGATGTTGCTCATCAACAATCTCCTCCACCTTGAACTGATAGAAACGCAGCAGCCAGTCGGCCTGATAAAGACGGTTCTCACGCACCAATGGCGGCTGTTTAAGCACCGGCAGACGTGAATCGTAGGTGTTCACACTGATGTAGCCCGAATAATACACCCGACGCATCGTGGGCTGGGTGTAAAGGATCGACGACATGGTAAGGATGTCACGGTCCGTCTCCTTGGTCGCTCCGACGATCATCTGGGTTGACTGTCCAGCCGGAACAAAACGCGGCACATTACGTAGATGGCGACGGTCTTCCTTGTTCTCCAACACCCCCTGCTGGATGAGTTTCATCGGCTGGAACACGCTCTGGTGGTCTTTCTCGGGGGCGAGAAGTTTCAACGACTCCTCCTTGGGAATCTCGATGTTCACACTCATGCGGTCGGCATAAAGTCCCGCCTGACTGAGCAACTCCTGCGAGGCACCCGGAATACTCTTCAGGTGGATGTACCCGTTGAAACGCTGGGTGGTACGAAGCTCGCGGACAATCGCCACGAGACGTTCCATGGTATAGTCGGGATTGCGCACCACACCGCTGGAGAGAAAGAGTCCCTCGATGTAGTTGCGGCGGTAAAACTCCATGGTGATGTCAACCAACTCCGACACAGAAAGCGTCGCCCGTTTGATGTCGTTGGAGCGACGGTTGACGCAATAGGCACAGTCGTACATGCAATGGTTGGTCAGCATCACTTTAAGGAGCGAGATGCAACGTCCATCCTCGGAAAACGAATGGCAGATGCCGATGCCCCCCACTGTGTTGCCCACCATGCCCTTCTTGCCGCGACGCACCGTGCCGCTCGACGAGCATGACACGTCGTACTTCGCCGATTCAGCGAGGATGCGTAGCCGTTCCATGGTGTTTTCCGTCAACATGATCTCAGGGGTTTTGTTTTGCAAAGGTAAAACAATCGCGATAGCCCCGCCACATCCTTTACACGTTTAGCTGTTTTTGTTCATAAATTAATTTGCCATTTCACTTGACAAGTCGGAAGAAACCGCTGTGGTTTTGCAATCGGGAAACATCCCCCTTTAGGCTGTTGGAGTTGCGAGCTTGGCAGTTCGTCAGACCGGTGAACTGTTTTCCATCGCAATAGAGGAACTCGATACCGAAGCGCGAGCGGTAAACTCAGTAGATGTCCTCGCCCGACAGGGTCAGGTCGGTGGAGAAGTAAACCTTGCGCCCCTGGGTTTTCTTGCCGGGATCGTCAGAGACCACGATGACTGCCCCGACGGCACGCATGAGGCTGACAGCTAAAAGTTGTAATTTGTTTCATGACATACACTTTTCACACTTTAATCAGCATTAGAAATTTCTCACTTATTTATAGGGAATTTAATAAAAAACAGTATCTTTGCGCTTTTAATCACATCATGTTATGTCCCCCTCCTACGACAACACCAAACTCAAATACGCCGAAGCACTCGTCCTCAACACCGACGCGCACCTCTTCCTCACGGGAAGAGCCGGCACTGGCAAGACCACCTTCCTACGGTCGCTGCAATCAAAGACCTACAAACGCATGGTAGTGGTAGCCCCCACCGGAGTGGCCGCCATCAACGCAGGAGGACAGACCATCCACTCGTTCTTCCAACTGCCTTTCGGGCCTCAGATTCCCGAAGACGCGAAGATCCTGCCCGAAAAAGCCCCATTAGCGAACAACCAAAGCCAAGCCACTGGAGACAACTTTCAGAAGTACTCCGCGCGTGCCATGGCCTCGCAATACCAGAAGCTACGGAAAAACAAGCTGGACATCATGCGCAGCCTCGACCTCCTCGTCATCGACGAGATCAGCATGGTCCGCGCCGACGTACTCGACGCCATCGATGCCGTGCTACGCCGCGCCCGGAGGTCGCAAAAGCCCTTCGGCGGCGTGCAGCTCCTCATGATCGGCGACGTACACCAGCTGGCTCCAGTGGCCAAACCCGAGGAATGGGAGATCCTCGCCCCCTACTACCAAAGCGTGTATTTCTTCGGAAGCCACGTCCTGCAAAACACCACCTATCTCTGCGTGGAACTCGACCATATCTATAGGCAGCACGACGAAGAATTCATCACCCTACTCAACAAGGTGCGCGACAACCGCATGGACGCAGAATGTCTGCAACTACTCAACCAACGCTATCAACCGTACTTCACCCCCAGCGACAACGAAGGCTACATCACCCTCACCACCCATAACTATCAAGCCGACGACATCAACGATTCAAAACTGCAAGCACTCCCCACCCCTTCCATCGTCTTCAAAGCCGAGACCAAAGGCATTTTTCCCGAGAACACCTACCCCACCAAAGAAACCCTGGAGCTGAAGGTAGGCGCCCAGGTCATGTTTGTGAAAAACGACCCCAGCGCGGCAAAGGCCTTCTTCAACGGCAAAATCGGAAAGGTGGTCAGCATCGACAAAGAGAAAGAGATGGTGGAGGTGCAATGCGCTGACGAACGCCTCACCGTCACGAAACTCGAATGGCAGAACACAGAATACGCCATCAACGCCGAGAACCAAAACATCGAAGAGAAAGAAATCGGCAGCTTCAAACAGATTCCCCTGCGGCTGGCTTGGGCCGTCACCATCCACAAAAGCCAAGGCTTGACCTTTGACAAACTTATTGTCGATGCAGGACAAGCCTTCGCCCACGGACAGGTTTATGTGGCCTTAAGTCGATGCACCTCACTGGAAGGACTGGTGTTGAAGACACGCATCCCGCAGAACGCCCTGGTGAATGACCTCTCCGTCAACCAGTTTGTAGATCACCTCCCCGAAAAAGAACCCACTCAGGACAAAGTGGACCAGCTACGCCATGAGTACGAGTTGCAGACCATGTTGGAACTCATCGACTTCTACGGCCTCTACAAGGATTTCGGCAAGGTGATGAAGATTCTGTATGACAACAACACCCTGTTCGAAGCTGAGTTGATTCAAGACCTCTCGCAACGACGAAGCCAACTGTTAGAAAAGCTGTGCGGTGTAGCCTCCAAGTTTGAGGGACAGGTGCAACGACTCCACGCCCAAGCACCCAACTACGAGCAGAACACTGCCTTGCAGGAACGCCTCGTCAAAGGCAGCGTCTATTTCAAAGAACAACTCGACAGCATCACCAACGGACTCTTCGACTTACCCCTGAAGACCGACAACAAAGCCGTCAACGAGCTGCTGACTGAAGCCTTGGAACATCTTCGCGAAGACCTTTCAACGAAACAGGCTTGCCTCGAAACTAGCTGCAAGTGCTTCAGCATCAAGGAATACCAAAGAGCTAAAGCAGTCGCCGTGCTTGAAGCCGACAAGAAGACCAAGAACAAGGTGACCATCAAAGACGACGACCTAAAAGGCGACACCTTATATAAAAGGCTCCTCGCCTGGCGATCCGATCAAGCCTACGAGATGGATGTCGAAGTTTACAGAATCGTGCCCACCATGGCCCTCAAGGCCATCGCCAAAGAAAAGCCCATCACCCTGCGTCAGCTGCGACTGGTGAAAGGCATGGGCGACAAACGAACTAGGCAATTCGGAGCAGAGATCATCGACATCGTGCTGAGAAGTACCGGCCAACAAGGTATCCAGATAGAAGAAAACGAGTTTGAGGAACCAGAACCTATTGACAAGCCGCAAAAAAACAGCATGAAAACACCCAAAGAGCCCAAGGTCAGCACCTTCGAGGTCACAAAGAACCTGCTTGACGAAGGACTCAGTCCGGAACAGATTGCCAAGGAACGAAACTTGAAACTATCAACCATCTACGGTCACATCAGCCGCTTCATCGCGCAAAACGAGTACGACGCCTCGCAATTTGTCAGCGAAGAACATTACAACACCATCCGCGACTATTTCGACTCGACGGAAGACCCAGCACTGGGTTCCGCCAAAGAAGTACTTGGCGACGATTACGACTACGACGAAATCAAAATGGTGTTAACCGAGTTGCAACGTGAAGGCATGTTTCAACAACCCGACCACGTTGATTCTGAAGAAAAATAACTTTTTTTCAAAAAAAGCGTATTTTTTACACAAAAAAGCTTGCAGGTTTCAAAAATTGTTGTAATTTTGCGTCAAATTTACACAATTATGGAAGCAGGCAAGTATTGTTATAAGTATCCACACCCGGCGGTCACCACTGACTGCGTGGTATTTGGCTTTGACGGGAAGCGTCTGAACATCCTTTTAATAGAAAGAGGTGGAGAGCCTTACAAAGGCTGCTGGGCGTTCCCAGGCGGATTCATGAACATCAACGAGACGGCTGAGCAAGGTGCCATGCGCGAGTTATGTGAGGAGACCGGGCTGAAGCTCGAGTACTTGAAACAATTCGGCACCTTTACGGCAGTGAACCGTGACCCACGCGAGCGGGTCATCACCATCGCCTTCTATGCTTTGGCCAGAAAATCGGCGGTACAAGGTGGCGATGACGCGGCCAATGCACAATGGTTCCCTATCGAGGACATCCCACCTTTAGCGTTCGACCACGACTATATCCTGCGAAAGGCCACCGAGCAGCTGAAAAAAGACATCCACTTCGAGCCCATCGGCTTCGGCCTCCTCGACGAGCAATTCACCATGCCCGAGTTACAACGTCTCTACGAGTCGATATTAGGCGTGCGTTTCGACCGCCGCAACTTCTACAAGAAGATGATGCAGACGGGCATCCTGGAGGAAACAGAGGAATCATTCGTGGAAAACGAGCCTCAATTCTTCGGAAAAAACAAAGAGATGCGTTCCATGAGCATCGACGCTTTGTTCGACGAAACGCCGCACCCTCAGGCCATGCCTCTTCCCTCAGAAGCTCTCACCGAAGAAGAACCTCGCCGTCGCAAAGGCACCAAGTTCTCCTTTAATAAAGAAAGATACGAAAGGTTAAAAGAAGACAAGAACTTTAGGCTGGAATTCTAGAAGATAGAACACAAAAGACATCATTAAAAGAATATAATCATTTAACAATTAACAATCTAAAAGTAAAGATTATGGAAACAAACAATGAGAACAAGACAAAGACCCAGATTTACAACCTGATTATCCTCGACAAGAGCGGATCGATGAGCAGCATCGCGAAGGCCGCCATTGCCGGATTTAACGAAACCGTCGGGGGCATCCGTTCCGCGCAAGAACGTTTCAAAGACACGCAGGAGCATTTCGTGTCGCTGATGATCTTCTGCAACTGCGAGAAACGCCTCGTCTATGACAAGGTGCCAGTGAACGAAGTCAAGGAACTCACCTCACGCGACTATCAGCCATGCTGCTGCACTCCTCTCTACGATGCTATGGGCATCAGCATCAACGCATTATTTAAAGACATCAAAGACAAGGAAGATGCAACCGCAGTGGTCACCGTCATCACCGACGGACTGGAAAACGCATCCACCGAGTATTCAGGCAGTGCTATCAAAGCCCTCGTGGAAAAAATGAAGAACGAGGAAGGCTGGAACTTCGCCTACATCGGCACCAACCAAGACGTGGAAGCCACCGCGGCCTCGCTCAACATCGATAATCACATGTCGTTCGAAGACGACGATGCTGGTATGAGGGCTGCATGGGAGAAAGAACGCAAAGCGAAGATGATGATGTACACCCGCTTTGAGATGGAAGCAGAGGCCATGGCGCCCATGGCAGCTGCTGAACGCAAGCTGTTCCGTTCCAGGTCAAATCGCGAAAATCGCAACTACCGTGAGTTGGGTGAGTTTAAGAGCCGCATCACGCCCGAACGCATCACGAGTCTGAACCCCAACGAAGTGTTCGTCTTCGGAAGCAACCTGGCCGGGATGCATGCTGGCGGAGCCGCTCGTTTAGCTGTTGACCGTTTTGGCGCCATCATGGGACAAGGCGTGGGATTACAGGGACAGAGCTATGCCATCCCCACCATGCAAGGCGGTGTGAACACCATCAAGCCCTACGTGGATGACTTCATCCGTTTCGCCGACGCTCATCCCAAGATGACCTTCTTAGTCACCCGCATCGGCTGTGGCATCGCAGGCTTCACCGCCAGAGAGATCGCCCCTTTGTTCGCCGGCGCGGTCAACATTCCCAACATCCATCTTCCCCTTGACTTTTGGAAAGAACTTGTTTAATAATTACTGGGCAATAGAATAATTCTCAGTTCCTTTTCTATCGAGATTAAGCCACCCACCTCACCCCCCGACCCCCTCTCCATTGTGGAGAGGGGGAGTATACTACCCTAAGGCCTTTTCTACCGAGATCAAACCCCAGGCCTCACCCCCCGACCCCCTCTCCATTGTGGAGAGGGGGAGGGTTCTACCCTAAGGCCTTTTCTACCGAGATTAAACCCCAAATGGGGTATCGCACTCTATCTATAAATTATAAATTCTAAATTCTAAATTCTAAAAAAATGCTTGGAGCAATCATAGGCGATACCGCCGGATCGGTATATGAATTCAACAATATAAAGACTATAGTTTTTCCGTTGTTCTCATCGCAGAGCGACTACACCGACGACAGCATCATGACCATGGCAGTGGCCGAATGGCTGTTGAAGGACCCCACACACGGCATGGATACTTTGGAAGCGAGTTTTCTCAGCTTTGCCAAAAAGTATCCCTGCCCCATGGGCGGCTATGGCAGGATGTTTTTTCGTTGGCTGTTTAGGCGCGACGGCAAGCGCGAGCCCTACAACTCCTGGGGCAACGGCTCTGCCATGCGCGCCAGTGCCACAGGCTGGATGTTCGACACCTTAGAAGAGACCGAGCGCGTGGCAGGCCTCTCCGCCGCCATCACCCACAACCATCCTGAAGGCATCAAGGGTGCCCAATCCACAGCGGCAGCCATCTTCATGGCCCGCAACGGCAGCAGCAAGGAAGAGATTCGTTCGTACATCGCTGAGAAATACGGTTACAACCTCAACCGCACCTGCGACGAGATCCGTCCCGTCTATGGCTGGGATGGCTCCTGCCAAGGCACCGTCCCCGAGGCCATGGCAGCCTTCTTCGACAGCACCGACTTCGAATCATCCATCCATTTGGCCGTCTCCCTGGGCGGCGACAGCGACACCCTCGCCTGCATCACCGGAGGCATCGCCGAGGCTTTCTATAACGACATTCCCGACAGCATCGCCTTGGAGATATGGAAGTTAATCCCTGATGACTTCAAAGCCATCCTCAAGGAGATGGAAACGAGAACCCCATATCGGCTGCCAAATGTTTTACATCGTCAGTAAGGAGCAGAAATCAAAACTTTTTTCGATAGATTCATAAAAAACATTATCTTTGCAAAATAACAACTGATCATGGGTGCCTACATCAACATCGGCAATGCCGGATTCAAAAGTGTAAGAAACAGCGAATACGTTGACAAATCGGAGCTGATAGCCATCGTCAACGACACACTTTTTACTGAGCGAAGCTTCAGTTGCGTCTCACGCAGCCGACGCTTCGGCAAGTCGGTGGCAGCCAAGATGCTGTGCGCTTACTATGACCAGTCATGTGACTCCCGCAGTCTGTTCGCCGACCTCAAAATCGCCTCCGACCCCTCGTTTGAGAAACACCTGAACCAACACCCCGTCATCTATTTGGACATGACGGATTTCGTCACCCAAAAAGACGAAAATATCGTGGAGATAATGAATGCCACGCTGCTTACTGATATCAGCAAGGCATTCGCTGACATCCCTTTAGAGACGAACGACAAGTTGGCAAGCTATCTTTTACGGGTGAGTGAGTCCACAGGGAAGCAGTTCATTTTCATCATCGACGAGTGGGATGCCATCTGCCGCGAGTTTGCGCCCGGCACAAAGGCGATGGACCGTTATGTGGACTGGCTGAGGCAGCTGTTCAAAAGCGAGAAGGCCACGAGGACCTTTGCCGGCGTTTACATGACAGGCATCCTGCCCATCAAGAAATACAAGACCGAGTCGGCTTTGAACAATTTCATTGAATATTCGATGGTCAAGCCAGGAAAGATGGCTGATTGCTTCGGCTTCACAAAACCAGAAGTATGTGCCTTGGCCGCAAAACACGGCATGGATTTCGAAGAACTGGAAAAATGGTATGACGGGTATCAGATTGGTGATGAGCTTTCTATATTCAATCCCAACTCAGTGATGCAGGCGTTGCAAGAACAGTGGTGTGAGAGCTACTGGGGCAAGACGGGAGCCTACGACGCCGTGGCCGACTACATCTCAATGAACTACGAGGGACTGAAGGACGACATTATCCGGATGCTGGCAGGCGAAACTTGCAACATTAACCCCACGGGTTTTACCAACGACCTTTCAGAGATACGCAGCCGCGACGATGTGTTGACCGTGCTTATCCATCTTGGCTATCTCACCTACGACCGCCGCACAAAGAATTGTCGCATTCCCAACCTGGAGGTCTCTAACGAGATAGAGTCGGCAGTGAAAATGAGAAATTGGGATCATGTGGCCGAAGCGTTGCGTGACTCAAGAGAGCTCCTCCAAGCCACTCTCCGTGGCGACGAGACTGCTGTGGCCCAGGGGGTGGACGCCGCCCATGACGAGCATACCAGCATCCTGAGTTACAATGACGAGAACTCCCTGGCCTGTGTGCTGAGTCTTACCTATTACTACGCCTCCAACGACTACATCATCCATCGTGAGTTAGCCAAAGGCAAAGGCTTCGCCGACCTGGTGCTCATCCCCCGCAAGAACGTCGATTCGCCCGCCATCATCATCGAATTGAAATACGACAAGGCCGTCGATACCGCCATCGAGCAGATCCATCGCAAGCAATATCCCGCCAAAGTAGCACAATACCTGAATCTGTCAACTGAAAGCACCTCTCACCTTTTATTGGTAGGCATCACCTATCATCGCGACACCACGGAACACGAGTGCAGGATTGAGAAGCTCTGAAAAGCAGTCCTGACCTTTCATTTTCACCACGTCCACTGCAAAGAGGAAAAACTCGCCAAGGATAAGGTGCGTATTATACCTTTTGCAAGTTGCGTCCCCCGATTCAACAACTATCTTTATTATGTTGGAAGATATGGATCTAATCCTCCTGTCATCACACAAGGAGACTATGCCATCTGGCAATACTCTGAGAATGGCACGCTCAAAGGAATACCCAAAGCCGTCGATCTATGCAAATTCCACCCAGACCACTCCATAGATGACCTTTTAATGCCAGACAGCGCGAGAAAACACTAAGGTATGGGATTCGCCCAGGAGATAACAACTCATACATTTCGCCAACACTCCCTTGATTAATACAGCCACCTTTGCTATCTTTGCAGAGCAAAAAACAATTAAAGATTTTACCCATGGAAAACAATCAAAACGAAAAACCAGCTTATCACCAAAAAGTCCCAGGAAGCTACATCGTCAGCACGAGGTTGATGTTCGACCTCGACTTGCCCTTCACACCCAGCGTCTATGACATCATCTACGTGGAAAAGGAATACGATCCTGTCATCAACGAATATATCCTGAAAAACTATGACGAAATCCGCTCCTGGTTTGCCGAAAAGAACCTCATTTTCAACTATCTACCTAAAACCAAAGAACAACCCATCAGCAACGAGATGCTACAGTATATGTTTCCTTACTGGAAACCCGACCATCCATTCACCAAGGAGGATGTCAGCCTTGAATTGATGAAACAGCATCTCCTTTCCGGCAGCATTGAGCAACCCGCGCTGATTCATTTCATCCAGATGGAGAATGAAGGCGAGCATGAATACTACCTTTTCACCATGCACACCTTGGATGCCGACGGTCCCTTCACACTGGAAGAACAAATCAAGAGTTACAGCTGCAATGTCACTTTGAATTACCGGGGAGAGAATCCTATGTTCTCACTACCCAAGCCAACAGGAGATGACATTGCCGACGATGGGTTCCATCAGACCAATAACGACCTATATCGCAACATGAGCGATTACGACCTGGAAAAAGAGATTCGCGACAGGATCAAAGAACTGCGGGAATATCGAGAAGAGCTCCTCAACATCTACAAACAAATCACCAACCGAGTCATCGAAAGAAACATAGAGGAAAGCATCCGCGACATCACCGACCCCACCAAGAACTCCATCAACGAGAAATGCGCCCGCATCCGCGAGGCCTTCGTCAAACAGTTCGATATCATTTACGCCAAACACTATTTCATCACCGGCAAACGCGGCGAACCGAAAAAGATTATCCTGCCGCGGGAGTTAGTGGAATACCAAACAACAATCTAAACCCATGAAATTCAACGAACAACAATACAAGCAAGAAACACTGAAAAAAGAGTTTTGCGAACTGCTCAGAAGCACCAACCGCGAAGGGGTTGACTATGTCATCGAAGATCTTGAGAACCTCGGCTTCTTCGATGCTCCTGCCTCCACCAAGTTCCACCTTAATTATGATGGTGGGCTTTGCGAACACTCCCTCAACGTTTGCAAAGTAGGCATCATGCTGCGCGAGGAAATAATCAAGATGTCCCCTGAATCAGCGTCGTATCTGCCCAAAGAGAGCGTGATTATCGCCACCCTGCTACACGACGTTTGCAAGGCAGACATCTACAAAAAGGTCCTAAAAAAACAGAAAAACCAATACGGCGTATGGGAAGAAGTGCCTGGTTTTGAGGTAGATTACTCCAACTTCCCGATGGGACACGGCGAGAAATCCGTCATCAGGCTTCTCCTCTCCGGCCTGGAACTCACCGACGACGAGATGCTCGCCATTCGGTGGCACATGACCGCATGGGACCTCCCCTTCCAAAGCCCCGAACAGAAAGGCAACCTCAACACCGCAAGAGACATCTGCCCTCTCTGCTCCCTGGTACAGTCGGCCGACACCCTGGCCTCCAACATCATTGAACGGAAAGAAGAGAACCTGTCGTAAACCAAATATGAAAAACAAGAAACAAAACACCAAAACTCCAAAAAACATCCTGTCGCTCTCTGCCGAAGAGGCCCTGGACTTTTTCTTGAAATCGGAGCAATATCATGGATTTGAGCTGCCCGAATACTTTGACTTTAATGAATTGTTGAACCACGTCAAGGATTGTATCGGCGACAAGACTTACGAAGAATGCCTGTCGGGAACCAAACCTGACGACCTGCCCAATGTCAACCTCGACATTCTGCTGAATAAAGACGGCCATTATGCCGTGCGCCCGCTGATTCTTGCCAATCCTTACCTATATTACTTCCTTGCCAGGGAACTGTGTAACCCTTCTGGATGGGAGGCTATCCAGCAATGTTTCAAGGACTTCACAGTCCCACACCTCACCTCCTGTGCCCTGCCGGTAATCCCCGAAGACAAAGAACCCTTCCACAAATCGACCACCATCCTGAACTGGTGGAACGCCATGGAACAACGGTCACTTGAGTTGTCGCTTGAATACCGCTATATGTTCGTGACCGACATCACCAACTGCTATGGCAGCATCATCCCTCAATCCATAGGATGGGCATTGACGGGTAAGGGCACCCAACATGAAAACACTGGGAATCTGCCACTTGCCGAGGCCATTCAAAAATACCTTCGAGCCTTCCAACATGGACACAACATTGGCATCCCACAAGGCAGCGCGTTGTTCGACTTTGTGGGCGAAATCGTGCTGGGCTATTCGGACTTGCTGCTGCATGAAGCCTTGCAGCGGGAAAAAATCAACAACTACGAAATCATCCGCTATAGAGACGATTACCGTGTGTTTTGCAACGACAAAGACCAACTGGAACGCATCTCCTATAAACTGCAATCCATCCTCGAAAGCCTGAATTTCCGAATGAACACCCAGAAGACGAAGATCAGCGAGTCTGTCGTTCTCGATTCCATTAAACCCGACAAGCTGTTCTATATCTACAACACGCCCATCTTCAACAAAAAGGAATGCGACTTCGACGGCATACAGAAACACCTGCTCTATATCTTGATGTTCTCACGACAATATCCCAATGGCGGTCAACTCAAAACCATGCTGAGTGATCTCGACAAACGGATTATCAAGAAACTCGAGCCCAAGAAGCGAAAGATCAAAACGATGAATTCCACGAAACTGTCGTTCAACGAGTCTGAAGAATCAAACGTCTTCGAGGAGTTACCTGTTTATGTGGAGAAGGAAGTGCCGGGAAAGATTTATGAGAACGTCCGTGCCATCACTGCGGTGGCCACGCAGATCGCTTTGGAAAACGTTAGCGTCAGCCACTATGCGTTACGCATCATCAGCCGGGTCGTGGACTCGCTGAAGGACATGAAAGAGAAACAGGATATCATCAACAAGGTTTACAACAAACTGTGCAACCGTCCGAATTCCGAATACGACCAGCTATGGCTGCAAAACATCACCTACACGCAAGACAAGAAACGAAAGAAATCGCCCTACACCATGCGGCTCTGCCAACTGGTGGCAGGAACGCCCACCGAACCCTTATGGAATAACGACTGGCTGAAGCCGAGTCTCACCGCTAAGCTTCCCTACGAATCCATTGTCAACAAGGAAACTTTGAAAAAGGTCACGCCTATCATTACCTTTAGGGAGACCAGGGCGTATTTTGACTTTTCCGATACTGTTGAGGACAAGGTGCTTTTCGAACTATAAAGATGCATCTTTAAAAGAAATTATTACCGTGCGAGGTTGAAAGTTTTTTCCGAAATGGTCGAACAAGGTGTCAAATAAATCGCTATCTTTGTCATGTTGTCTTGAAATCAGTAACCATAGAAAACCTTGCAAATAGCAAGCACTCATTTAGCCAGCAAACGCAAGACCTTTGTCTCCAGCACTAACCAATTCTCTTATATACCACCCGACAAATCATCAACATTCTATAATCATGAAGAAATTTTTATTTTTAGCAGCATTAGCCACAACCATGATGGCACATGCTCAAACCATTACCATCGGTGACGGTTCAGACATCAGCAACCAAGTACCCGTCAACACACTTTACAACTACTCTCTCACCGAGCATCTTTTTCTTGCCAATGAAATCGAATTCGCAGGGAACATCAAAGCCATCCGTTTCCATATCGCCTACAGCTACAGCAGCGAACACACCTTCGACATCGACGTGTATATGAAACATGTGTCGAAAGAAGCATTCTCCGACCCAACCGACATTGAGACCTTCTCCCCCACCGACAAGGTGTATTCAGGCCCCTGGACTATCCCCGCCAACACCGACGGATGGATGACCATCGACTTCGACAATCCCTTTGCATACAACGGCAACGACAACCTCCTGATCGCCATTGATGAAAATTCCGACGACTTCGCCATCCGATATTTCATGTACACGGCAGCAAACAATTCGGTGCTCAGCTACTTTAGTGATGATCAAAACCCCAACCCCTGCGACCCATCCTCCTTCAACGGGTTCAAAGAGATGATTAACCAACGTCCCAACATCAAGCTGGTATTCGGTGGAATTGATGGCATAGTTGAAAGCAGCCCGAACGTTCTAGGGATATATACAAACCCAACCAAAGACCTTCTTTACATTAACGGAGCCGACCAAGAGGCGGTAAGCCTCTACGACGCAACAGGTCGTTTGGTGATGCAAGAGATATACACCGGACCACTAAGCATCAGCAGTCTAAAAAACGGTCTATACATCGTCACCACCAGCAAAGGTGTGGCAAAATTAACTATATAGCTCCTCTTCTACCGCTTGTCGCAACGCCTTGGCTAACTGGTCGGGACAAGATGTCGATTTGAATCCACAACGGATGCCTTCCAGCCGCTGAATGACCTCCTCGGCTTTCATGCCTTCCACCAGACGTCCTACCCCTTGTGTGTTGCCATCACAGCCTCCGTAGAACTGTACGTTGTGAACGGTGCCGTCAATGATTTCAAATTCAATCACCTGACTACAGGTGCCTTGAGGATAATAGGTGTGTTTCATTTTTGAAATTGATTGGACGGCAAAGGTAAGAATAATAATCAAGATGAGGATGCGTTTCTCCTACATTATCCTGTCATCAATCTATCAGGCAAAAGGCTAAATTGAAAATCTTGGGAATTTTTAATTGAAAATCTTGGGAATTTTTAATTGAAAATCTTGGGAATTATATATATT